>ERZ808037.409-NODE-409-length-41158-cov-4.655072_pt1 | contig 41158 bp, 30 predicted proteins | sample MGYA00380190_ERZ808037 | MGnify/ENA primary metagenome ERZ808037 (study PRJEB31490, sample SAMN06133399) | mouse gut metagenome | isolation source: J9 | host: mice | place: China: Chengdu | collected 2015-05 ...
GAGAGGGGGACTTGAACCCTCGACACTACGGGTATGAACCGTATGCTCTAGCCAGCTGAGCTATCTCGCCATATTCAGTTCCAATGGGGCCTATAGGGCTCGAACCTATGACCCTCTGCTTGTAAGGCAGATGCTCTCCCAGCTGAGCTAAGACCCCATATGGACGGGCCACTTCCGCAACCCGCTTTGCTAGTATACAATTTTTTACCACTGATTGTCAAGTGCTTTTCCAAAAAAATTTCAATTTTTTTACAATATTTGTTACAATTCGCACCAACGACAACTTTTACACTTTTTATAATCAGGCTTTCTATTTTATTTCCCTGTTTCCAGCCTGCTCTTACTTCATTTTATGGCCTTTTCCTCTCAAACCCGAGATACCGCGTCCCCTGAAAGGTCAACTCACCCTCATCGCCCTCCACCAGCATTCCATATTCAGAACCATCGACCGGAAACTCCATCCTGTCACCGCTGGCAAATTGAAAGGTGACATAGTACCATGTGGAAGATGTCGTATGGTGTCCGCCTCCGGCGTCTCCCGCATTCGCGTGAGAATAATGTGATACTTTCGTCCTTCTGGATACCACCACGGCCGAAACAGTAAGGCGCGGGGAATGATTGTTCTTATTCCGGGTGCTGATTCCCCGTGCGGCTCTTAACAGAATCACCACCATGATCACGATCGTTACCACCACGATCAAACCAGACACCACTGTAAACATCAATCCAAATGCCATACGCGCCACCTCCCGCCTGCTTACCTTCCCATTATAGCCCTCATGATTCCGCTGCGCAGAATCTTAATGCGAGAATACCCATTTCCCGGGCATTCTCCATATCATAAACCGCCTTCTGGCACTAAGCCGCTCCTACATCCTCTCCGGTGCAGAGAAACCAAGCAGGTCAATGCAGACTTCCAGCACATCTCTGGTTAACATAAGTAATGCTATCCAGCCCGCCTTCTTCTTCGCATCCTCTTCTGTCAGAATTTTTGTCTCATGATAAAAACGATTAAAGGCATTGGCTATATCATAGATATAAGCACAGATCCTATGCGGCGCGATCTCCTCGTAAGCCGCCTCCATCACGGTATTAAACTTCGCCAGCTCCAGCACCAGACTCTTCTCGGAATCATTGACCGCCTCTTCGATGACTATATCAGTCAAACTTCCGCCCTGTTCCACATATTTACCCAGAATTGACTTGATCCGTACAATCGTATAGAGAATATACGGCCCCGTATCCCCTTCAAAAGAGGTAAACCGATCCAGATCAAAAATATAATCCTTCGACGCCTGGTTGGACAGATCCCCGTACTTGATGGCTGCCAGTCCGACTACCTTCGCCGTCTGCTCTGCCTCTTTTTCATCAATCTCATAACCCTTCGTTCCGGCATTCTCCCGGATCTTGCGGATCATCTCCTCATCAATCTCCCGAATCAGGTTTTCCAGACGCATGACGCCGCCTTCCCTCGTCTTAAAAGGCTTCCCGTCCTTGCCGTTCATGGTGCCGAAACCGATATGCACCAGCTCCGTATTCGCATTGACCAATCCGGTCTTTCTTGCACAGCGGAATACCTGTTCAAAATACAGCTCCTGTCTCTTATCCGTCAGATAGATCAGCTTGTCCGGATGATACTGCGTCATACGATCCAGAATCGTGGCCAGATCCGTAGTATTGTAAAGAGACGCTCCGTCCGATTTCAATATCATACATGGCGGCACTTCTCTCGTGTCCGTCTCTTCCTTCACATCCACTACCAGAGCTCCATCGCTCTCATAAGCGTAGCCGCCCTTCTTCATCTCTTCCACCATGCCGGGAATGATATCGTGAACGTCCGACTCTCCCTTCCAGAGATCAAATTCCACATTCAGGTTTACATAATTTTTCTTCAAATCTGCCACGGATACACGGATGATATGATCCCACAATGCCCTGTAACCGCGCACGCCATTCTGCAGCTTATAGGTTGCTTCCATGGCGTCTGCCTTATAAGCCTCGTCCTCCTTGGATTTCGCACTGGCTGTCGGATAGATCTCTTCCAGCTCGGAGATGGTAAAAGGCGCTTCCTGCGGATACTCTCCTTCATAGGAATCATCGAAATAAACCAATCCCGGATTGCGCTTCTGCAGTTCCGTAATGATCAGCCCCATCTGCAGACCCCAGTCACCCAGATGGATATCCCCGATCACATCATGCCCCGCATAACGGCAGATCCGCTTGATGCTCTCCCCGATCACACCGGAACGCAGGTGCCCCACATGAAGCGGCTTCGCCACATTAGGCCCGCCGTAATCAATGATGATCTTCTTCGCCTTCTCCGGCATCTGCAGGCCGAATTTCTCACTGTCTCTCATCCCGCGCAGATAATCCCGCACAAACGTCTCCGACACCTTCAGATTCAAAAAGCCCGGCGCCACAGCGGACACCTCCGTAAAGACACCGCTCTCCTGCAGCTGTCCGGCCACATCCTGAGCGATCATAAGCGGCGCCTTATGATATTTCTTCGCACCCGCCATGGCGCCATTGCACTGATACTCGCACAAATCGGGTCTGTTTGACACCGTCACTTTTCCCAACGCCGCGTCATACCCTGCCGCCGCAAACGCTTTCATCATCTCTTCCGAAATCAAATCCAATATTTTCTGCATCTTCTTCCAAGCCTTTCTTATATCTTTGTGCTTCTTTTTCTGTTTTCCTGTTTTCTTATCTTTCTTTTTTGTCTTTGGTTCTCTCTTTTTCTGTTTTTTTGCCTTTTGTTTTCTTTTTTTGTCTTTCGGCCGTTTTACCTTTTGTCTTCTGTTCCCTTTTTGTCTTTCGGCCCTTTTGCCTTTTGTCTTTTGTTCCCTTTTTGTCTTTCGACCCTTTTGCCTTTTGTTTCCTTTTTTTCTTTTGTTTCCTTTTTTGTCTTTCGGCCTTTTTGTCTTTCGTTCTCTTTTTTCGTCTTTCTGTCTTTCCTACTACTAAACCAGAAAAACGGTTCCTGTGTCAATACTCATTTACAAAAAAATCAGTCATCATAATCATATCCCGGTTCTTTGCACAGCTTCCCTCGATTTGGCTCGATTTCCTTGTCCCAAACCTGCGCCTTCCAGTTTTCCGGAGGAATATCATGAATTGCAATAGAAACACTATCTTCACTTGTCTCAAATATTTCAGCAATATCTCTCGTTATTTTAGCAGCAAGTATCTTCTTCTGTGCATAAGTCCGTCCGGCATAACATTTAATATCTACATGTGGCATTTTCTGCTCCTCCCTGCACGCTCTTTTTATACGGTATATCTGTTATCATTCTGCTGCGGAGCCAGTGACGTATTCCTTCTCACGTTCTCTCTCCCGCTGCACCCGGGAGTACACGCAGCCGCAATAATCCTGCCGGTACAAATCATACTCTTTCGACAGCTCCACAGACCGCTTATATCCATTTTTCTTCTTAAAGTCAGAAGGCAGCCAGGCAGTCCCATACTCTTTCGCAAACTGCTCGCCGATCTCATTCAGCTTCGCAGCATTTTTCAGAGGGCTGATGGTCAACGTCGTTGTAAAATAATCATATCCGCCCGCCCGGGCACGCTTCGCCGTCTCCCGCAGCCGGAGCGCATAGCAATCAAAGCACCGTTCCCCGCCCTCCGGACACTGCTCCAGTCCGTGTGCGATCTCATAGAAACATGCCGGTTCATAGTCGCCTTCTACAATGTCGATCAAATACCCCGTATTTTGTTCCTGCCCTGTGCCTGTTTCCGTCTGCTTCGCTACTCTGCTATATGCATTATAAGCGGCAATCAACCGCTTCTGCTCGGCCACCCGCTTACGATATTCCTGCGCTTCGGTAATATTAGGATTGTAATAAAAAACAGTGATCCGAAAGAACTGCCGCAGGTATTCCAGTACATAACTGCTGCACGGCGCACAGCAGCTGTGCAGAAAAAGTGTCGGCGCACTGCCGCTTTTGATATCCGCCGTTATTTTATCTAATTCTTTCTGATAATTCCTGACGACACTCATAGATCCTTACCTCTCTCCGAAGCACTTTGTGCCAGGGACGCGGGCAAACCGCCCTCAATATCTTATCCATCTTCCGCGGACATACCTGACCTTATGACTTCCCTCGCCTTGCGATCGTGGCAATATCAATCAATGTCATCTCTCCCTGCCTGGCCGCATTCTCCAGGCTGGATACCAGCGCCGCCGCCGTATCCAATGCCGTAATGCAGTTCACGCCGGTCTCGATGGCCGTCCTGCGGATCAGGAAGCCGTCCCTGCTCTTATCCCGTCCCTGGGTGGGCGTATCAATGACCAGATCGATTCTGTGCCCTAGGATCAAATCCATGACGGTAGGGGATTCCTGCCTGATCTTATTCACTTTTCTCGCCTTCACGCCGGCCTCCCGCAGCGCCGCCGCCGTGCTTCTTGTGGCATAGATGATATAACCCAGCTTCTCGAAGCGGCGGGCCAGCCCGATGGCCTCGCCTTTATCCGCGTCTTTCACGGTTATGATCATCTGTTTATGTTTGGGCAGATTCACACCCGCCCCCAAAAATGCCTTATACAGCGCCTCATTAAAGGTCCTGGCTATCCCCAGGCATTCTCCCGTGGATTTCATCTCCGGCCCCAGACTGATCTCCGCGCCGCGGATCTTCTCAAAGGAAAAGACCGGCATCTTCACGGCATAATAATCCGCCGCCGGCTGCAGGCCCGGCTCATAGCCCAGATCCCGGATCTTTTTCCCGATGATCACTTCCGTGGCAAGATCCACGATCGGGATTCCCGTCACCTTGCTGATATAGGGTACGGTCCGGGAAGAGCGCGGATTCACCTCGATCACATACACCTCGTCGTCCATGGCGATAAACTGGATGTTGATCAAGCCGATCACATGCAGTGCCTTCGCCAGCCGTCTGGAATACTCCGCTATGGTCTCCTTCACCTTCTCGCTGACCGTGGGAGCCGGGTAGACCGAGATACTGTCCCCGGAATGGACGCCGGTGCGCTCGATATGCTCCATAATGCCCGGAATCAGGATATCGGTGCCGTCGCAAACCGCATCCACCTCCAGCTCTTTGCCCTGCAGGTATTTGTCCACCAGAATCGGATGTTCCTGCTCGTAGCGGTTGATGACCGCCATAAACTCCTCGATCTCCTGATCTGAGAGGGCAATCTGCATCCCCTGACCGCCAAGTACATAGGAAGGCCGCACCAGCACCGGATAGCCCAGCCTGCCTGCCACCTCTTTGGCCTGCTCGGCCGTATAGACCGTGCCGCCCGCCGCTCTCGGGATCTCCGTCTCTTCCAGAATCTTGTCAAAAAGTTCCCGGTCCTCGGCAGCATCCACATCTTCCGCCTTCGTTCCCAAAATAGGCACGCCCATCTTCATCAGGCTTTCCGTCAGCTTGATCGCCGTCTGCCCGCCAAACTGCACCACTGCGCCGTCCGGCTTCTCTACCCTGACGATATTCTCCACATCCTCCGGCGTCAGCGGCTCGAAATAGAGCTTGTCCGCGATATCGAAGTCGGTGCTGACCGTCTCCGGGTTGTTGTTGATGATGATCGTCTCGTAGCCCTCTCTGGAAAAAGCCCAGGTGGCATGGACACAGCAGTAATCGAACTCGATGCCCTGCCCGATGCGGATCGGACCGGAACCCAGTACCAGCACCTTTTTCTTCGGATGGGTCTCCTCCACTTCCGTCTCCGACCCAAACACGGAATAATAATAAGGCGTACTGGCCGCAAACTCCGCCGCACAGGTATCCACCATCTTGAAAGCCGCCACAATGCCATTTTCATAACGCATGTTCTTTATTTCTTCTTCAGTTCTGCCCGTCAATCTGGCGATCACCGTATCCGGAAATTCCAGCCGTTTGGCCTCTTTTAACAGTTCTACCGTCAACGGCTCCTGCTCCAGACGCGCCTCCATCTCCGTGAGGATCGCGATCTTATCAATAAACCAGTGATCCACCATGGTGATCTCATGGATCGTGTCATAGTCAATGCCCTTGCGGATTGCCTCCGCGATAATATAGATCCGCTGGTCATCCACCACCTTCATCCGCTCTTGCAATTCCTCCGCGGAAAGCGCGGAAAAGTCATAACTGCGCAGGCAGTCTACATGCTGTTCCAGAGACCGGATCGCCTTCATCAGCGCGCCCTCAAAGTTATTGCCGATGCTCATCACTTCGCCCGTGGCCTTCATCTGGGTTGTCAGTGTGCGCTTGGCCGTAATGAACTTATCAAAAGGCAGTCTGGGAATTTTGACCACGCAGTAGTCAAGCGTTGGCTCAAAGCTGGCGTAAGTCTTGCCGGTGATGGCATTCTTGATCTCATCCAGCGTATAACCCAGCGCGATCTTGGCCGCCACCTTGGCAATCGGATAGCCCGTTGCCTTACTTGCCAGCGCAGAAGAACGGCTTACACGGGGATTGACTTCGATCACACAGTACTCAAAACTGGCAGGATGCAGGGCAAACTGCACATTACACCCGCCGGTGATTCCCAGCTCATTGATGATGTTGAGCGCAGAACTGCGTAACATCTGATATTCTTTGTCCCCCAATGTCTGGGAAGGAGCCACCACGATGCTGTCACCGGTATGCACACCCACCGGATCGATATTTTCCATATTACATACAGTGATACAGTTGCCGGCACCATCCCGCATCACCTCATACTCAATTTCCTTCCATCCCGCGATGCAGCGTTCCACCAGAACCTGTCCCACCCGGGAGAGGCGCAGGCCATTTGCCAGAATCTCCTCCAGCTCGATCTGGTTATGGGCGATACCGCCGCCGGAGCCGCCCAGCGTATAGGCCGGGCGCAGCACCACCGGATATCCGATCTTATGCGCAAACGCCACGCCGTCCTCTATATTCTCCACCACCAGAGACGGCGCGCAGGGTTCCCCGATCTTCTCCATCGTCTCCTTGAATTCCAGACGGTCCTCCGCCTTGCGGATCGTCTTCGCCGTGGTGCCGAGCAGTGTGACGCCATGCGCGGCCAGAAAACCCGATTCGTCCAGCTCCATGCCCAGATTTAATCCGGCCTGTCCGCCCATGTTAGGCAGCAGGCTGTCCGGCTTCTCCCTGCGGATAATCTCCTCCAGCACCCTTACTGTCAGCGGTTCGATATATACCTTATCTGCAATGTCACCGTCGGTCATGATGGTCGCCGGATTGGAATTCACCAGAATGACTTCTATCCCCTCCTCTTTCAGAGAGCGGCACGCCTGCGTTCCCGCATAGTCAAATTCCGCCGCCTGCCCGATCACAATAGGACCCGAGCCGATTACGAGTACTCTTTTTACATTCGGATTCTTAGGCATTTTTCTCCCTCCGCATCATTTTGATAAACCGTTCAAACAACTCTCCGGAATCCTGGGGTCCCGGGCATGCTTCCGGGTGAAACTGCACCGTAAAGATATGCTTGCCGGTGTAGGAAAGTCCCTCGTTGGTCCCGTCATTAACATTCACAAACGCAGGCACCGCCACCCTGGGATCCAGCTTCTTCGTATCCACCACATAGCCATGATTCTGAGAAGAAATATAGACTCTGCCTGTCTCCAAATCCTTCACCGGATGATTGCCGCCTCTGTGGCCGTATTTCATCTTATAAGTATCCGCCCCGGTGGCCAGCGCCATCAACTGATGTCCAAGGCAGATCGCAAAGATCGTGATATCCGTATCATACAGCTTCTTGATCTGCTCGATCACCTCCGTGCACTCCTTCGGGTCACCCGGGCCATTGCTCAGCATTATGCCGTCCGGCTTCGCGTCGATGATCTCCCGGGCTGTCGTAAAAGCCGGATAGACCGTCACTTCACACCCTCTGGCAGCCAAAGACCTGGCAATATTATCCTTCGCACCCAGATCCAACAGCGCGACTTTTAACCCCCTGCCTGTCAGTTCACGGACCATGCTGGGCTTCTTCTCCCGTATACCACTCTCATATGCTTCTTTTTTAAATTGGGAACTTCCGGAGACCGGACCATTATCTGATAAGTCCTGTGCGGCAGACAACGTATATTTCTCCCGGCAGGTCACAAGATCAACTACCTTGCCGGTCGTATACGCCTTTAGTTTCGGAAGGATATCTTCCAGATCATATTTCTCGTTGGTGGTGATCATGCCGTTCATCGTACCTTTTTCCCGAAGGATCCTGGTAAGCGCCCTCGTGTCGATCCCCGCGATACCGGGAATACCGTTTTCTTCAAGAAACTGCTGAATCGTCATGTCACACCGGAAATTGCTGGGAATACGGCTCAATTCCCGAACGATAAACCCGTCCGGCCAAGGCCTGCCCGACTCCATGTCATCCTTACAGATGCCGTAATTACCGATCAACGGATACGTCATGCAGACAGCCTGTCCGGCATAAGACGGATCCGTCAGCACTTCCAGATATCCAGCCATCGACGTGTTGAACACGATCTCACTGACGATCTCCTTCTCAGCGCCGATGTGGATTCCTTCAAAAAGAGTCCCGTCTTCCAAAATTAAGAAAGCTTTCATCCTGTCACCTGTTTCCTCTCAAACGATATCTAAAATCTTACTGTTCTTCGCATAATCGCTTCATTATAGCACAGGAGTTTCACTCGTTCAATTCTTTCTTTTCTGACCGGAGCGTGTTCTGTGAAAACCACAGAAAAATCTTTTTGTGTTATTCGCCTGTCAGATCATAATACAGCATCGAAACAGCCGGTACAACAGGTCTCGTTTCAATCAGATCCGCCGGAATCTTGCAGGTTCCGAACAGCTGTCCAAACACGGTAAGCATGTCCCCTTCCAGAATAAGCGTATCGTCCGCTTCCCTGTCATCCCTGACAATATAATAACGCATGATATTATTTCCATCTTCCGCCTTACATAAATAGTAGATGTTATCATCAAACAATCCGCCATTCACCTGACAAACTACCTGTACCTCCATGGTAAGCGCCATATCCAGACAGTTCTCCGTATCTCTGAGCATCGCTTTGTAGCTCACTGTGGTACATTCCTCACGATACTCCTGTTCCTGCCTGTCCATGTCCTTTGCCGATACGGCAGTCTCCTGCTTCTCGGTGTCTGCTGACTCTTCTTCTGTCAGACCACCGTCTTTCTTTGCCGTATTCTCTTTCGAACGGCTATCGGCTGTACCGTTTCTGTCTGTTTCATCGCCATTTTTCTCAGCATTTTGCGCCGCACTGCTTACTGCTTCGTTTTCTGCTGCCGTCTCTTCATCTACAGAGTGATCTGTCTTGTCTTCTACATCCTTCTGCTCCTCTGAACGGCCTGTATTCTCTGTATCTTTTCTGGTTTCAGAATCTTCTCTGTCTTCAGAATCTTCTCTGGTTCCGGCATCTTTTTCATCCTCTGCGCCGCCCGCAGCTGCTTCTGTCGACTTCCCGTCACCCCCGTCCGTTGCAGATTTCCGGCTGCTTACTTCCTCTGCGTCCAGACTGTTCTCCGGATCCGCACCGTCCTCTGTTTCTGTCATACGCTCTGCATTTGTCTTACGATCTGTACTTACGCTGCTCTCTGCATCCGTACTACTTTCAGGCTCTTCCTTACCCTCTGTACCTGCCGCCTGCTCCGCTTTCCCCGACAATGCCTCTGTCTGGTTTCCCGTATTTGCCGTATTTACTGCATTTGCCGTCTTTGACTCATGATCTGTCTGATTCCCGGTGCTTTCTGCTGCCTGAACCAAATCCACTGTCTGACCCGACTCAGCTTCCGACAGACTTGTAACTTCTGCAGGCTCCACAACAGCCGCGCCGGCCGCCATCTCTGCAGTATCTACGGTGGTCACCGACATGACCGGCACTGCCGACCCGTTCTGCGCTCTCCATACCGATGCTACGGCATCCTTCATAATACCCCAGTGCTCTGACAGGTAATACCCGCCACCGCCGATCACCGCTACAGCAAATACCGCCGCCACCAGATTACGGAACCAGTGCCGTTTCAGACTCATCCTGCAGTTCGGACAGACTTTGGCCTTCTTCGGTATCATCACACAACAAAATCTACACTCTTTCAACTTTACGTCCGGCGCAAACCCATATTCCCTGCGTATGGAATCCTCTCTGTTTTCCGCCGTATTCTTCTCAGCCGCTTCCTGCTGTGTCATCTCAATCGCTGCTCCTTCTCTTTCCGTATCCATAGCCGTCCTCCGCGGTAACCTTCTACATGTCTCTTATAAATGACGTTTCAAACAATTCCTATATATACCTATTAAATATAACGCTTCCATAACAACTTTTTCAAAAGGCAAAAGACCTCCTGCAAAGGATCTCTCCCAAGCATGAGGTCATAGCCTGTAAAAGTTCAGATAACTTTGCTGTTTTCATTATAACGGGCCATGTAGGCGATGACAAGGTTTTCTTTTTATGCAAAAAAGCAATCGCCCCTCGCGGCAATGGACAATATGATCAAGCCAGCCCTCAGCCGGCTTTAAGCACGGCACCCGACTCAATGCTCACAAGAATAAAGGCTTCATTTAAAATAACTCACCCCTGATTCAAAAATCTTCATATCCTGTTCGCCATAGATATTGACAGCCACGCCTTCTCCTCTTCGCTCCGAATGCGCCATCTTACCAAAGCAGCGTCCGTCGGGAGAAGTAATACCCTCGATCGAAGCATAGGAACCGTTAATATTCCACTCCTCGTCCATGGAAACATTACCCTCCGGATCCGCGTACTGTGTCGCCACCTGTCCATTTGCGAACAACTTATCAAGCCACTCCTGCGGTGCAACGAAGCGTCCCTCCCCGTGGGATGCCGGGTTTACATAAGTATTCCCCAGAGTCGCTCCCTGCAGCCAGGGTGACTTGTTGGAAACCACCTTCAGATATACCATCTTGGAGATATGACGGTTTATTGTATTAAAAGTCAGGGTCGGCGAATCCGTTTTCTGACCTCTGATCTCACCGTAAGGCACCAGTCCCAGCTTGATGAGCGCCTGGAACCCGTTACAAATGCCCAGCGCCAAACCGTCCCGTTCCTGCAGCAGACGTGTGACAGCTTCTTTCATCTTTTCATTCTGGAAGGCAGTGGCAAAAAACTTGGCCGAACCATCCGGCTCGTCACCCGCCGAGAAACCACCCGGGAACATAATGATCTGTGCCTGCGCAATGGCTTTCTCAAACACATCCACACTCTCCCGGATATCCTCTGCCGTCAGGTTCTTAAACACCTTGGTGATCACGTCAGCACCTGCCCGCTCAAAGGCCGCCGCGCTGTCATACTCACAGTTGGTTCCCGGAAATACCGGAATAAATACGGTCGGTCTTGCGACTTTATATTTACATACATAGATATCTTTTGCTTCATACAGATCGGAAGTCACACCGCTCTTATCCTTGCCGGCCGTATACGGGAATACCTTATCCAGCTTCCCGGTCCACGCCTCCAGCGCCTCCTCCATGGTGATCTGCACATCTGCGTATCGGAATACGGGTTCTTCCGTGACCGTTCCGACCACCGCAAAATCGAATCCTGCCTCTTTCTGTGCTGTCGCAGTTTCTGCCGTCCGGCCTGCCCCTGCCGCTTCTGCTACAGATGCCGTATCCGATTTCAACGCAGCCGCCATCGCAGACAACTCTTCCACAGCCACTGCAGGCATCTCCGCCAGAATCTCCCCAAGACCGTTGTCAAAAAGTGATTCCACTGCAAGACTGCTTTCCACCGTCACGCCCAACTTATTACCGAAAGCCATCTTTGCAAGCGCCGCCGCCACGCCTTTCCCGTCCAACGCATAGGCCGCTGTGATCTTCTTCTCGGCCATCAGCTTAAGGATGCTGTCATAAACCCGCATCACATTTTCATAGACCGGCAGGTCATACTGATCTTTCCTGATAGAGAAACGTACCAGTTTATCACCGGCCTTCTTCAATTCCGGCGTCACTATATCTTTCTGTCTGCTGATATCCACCGCAAAGGAAACGAGCGTGGGCGGCACATCAATATCATTGAACGTGCCGGACATGGAATCCTTACCGCCAATGGAAGGCAGTCCATACCCCATCTGCGCATCATAAGCACCCAGAAGCGCTGCAAAAGGCTGGCTCCAGCGGCCGGGTTCCTCACTCATCCGCCGGAAATATTCCTGGAAAGTAAAGCGGATCTTCTTATAATTCCCACCGTTTGCCACGATCTTTGCCATGGATTCCGTCACCGCATAGATTGCACCGTGGTACGGACTCCAGCTGGACAGACAGGGATCAAAACCGTAACTCATCATCGTCACGGTATCGGTCTTCCCTTTTAAAACAGGCAGTTTGGCAACCATCGCCTGGGTCTCCGTCAACTGGTATTTACCGCCGTAAGGCATATAAACACTGCCGGCGCCGATGGATGCGTCGAACATCTCCACCAGCCCCTTCTGGGAACAGACATTCAAATCGCTCAATAAGGAGAGCCATGCCTTCTTCACATCGCCCTCTGCAACAGCCTGTGCCACCGCCGGCACAGCGATCTTACACAGGTAATTTTCCTTCTCCTTTGGCATATCCACACTGACGGCCGTCTCCTGATGGGCCCCGTTGGTATCCAGAAAAGCGCGTGCGATATTCACGATCTCTCTGCCGCGCCACTTAAGCACCAGACGCGGCTCTTTCGTCACCACCGCAACTTCCACAGCCTCCAGATTCTCCTCCGCGGCATAACTCAGGAAGGCCTCCACATCCTTCGGCGCAACCACCACCGCCATACGCTCCTGAGATTCGGAGATGGCCAACTCCGTGCCGTCTAAGCCCGCATATTTCTTCGGCACCTTATCCAGATCCACCACCAGACCGTCCGCCAGCTCCCCGATAGCCACCGACACACCGCCGGCGCCGAAATCGTTACACTTCTTGATCAGCCTGCTCACTTCCTCCCGGCGGAACAATCTTTGGATCTTACGCTCCGTGGGGGCATTTCCCTTCTGCACTTCGGCACCGCAGGTCTCGATGGAGCTTTCCGTATGTACCTTGGAAGATCCCGTGGCGCCGCCGCAGCCGTCCCGTCCCGTCCTGCCGCCTAAGAGGATGATCACATCATCCGGATCGGAAGTCTCACGGATCACATTCTTCCGCGGCGCCGCACCCATGACCGCACCGATCTCCATCCTCTTCGCTACATAATCGGGATGATAGATCTCCTTCACCAGTCCCGTCGCCAGACCGATCTGATTCCCGTAGGAAGAATATCCGCTGGCCGCCCCACGCACCAGTTTCTTCTGGGACAATTTGCCCTTCAACGTATCCGCCACCGGCACCGTAGGGTCAGCCGCCCCCGTAACCCGCATGGCCTGATACACATAACCGCGTCCGGAGAGCGGATCGCGGATCGCTCCGCCCAGACAGGTGGCCGCTCCGCCGAAAGGCTCAATCTCCGTAGGGTGGTTATGGGTCTCATTCTTAAAGAAGACAAGCCACTCCTCAGTCACCGGCCCCTCGCCGTAATCCATCTCCACCGGCACCACCACCGAACAGGCATTGATCTCGTCAGACTGCTCCATATCCTCCAGTTTGCCGTCTTTCTTCAACTTGCGCATAGCCATCAGCGCCAGATCCATCAGACAGACGAACTTGTCCTGTCTGTCTCCGAAGATCTCCTGTCTGACAGCCAGATAGTCCTCATAAGACTTCCGGATCGGCTCCGCGTAATAGCCTTCCCCGAACGTAACCTCTTTTAATTCTGTAGAAAAAGTCGTATGCCGGCAGTGGTCCGACCAGTACGTGTCCAGCACGCGGATCTCCGTCATCGTCGGATCCCGATGCTCCTCTGCCTGAAAGTAACGCTGTATATGCTGAAAATCCTTAAAGGTCATGGCCAGCCCCAGGGACCCATACAACTCTCTCAGTTCCGCCTCCGCCATGTCCTTGAATCCTGTAAATACCGATACATCCGCCGGCTCCTCGTAGTCCGTCACCAACGTATCCGGTTTTACCATATCCGTCTGCCTGGAATCCACCGGATTGATGCAGTAAGCCTTGATCCGCTCAAGCTCCTCATCAGATATAACGCCTGTAATCAAATAAGTAACAGCTGTTTTGATGATCGGTTCTTCATCCTCTTTCAAAAACTTCACACACTGTACCGCGGAATCTGCCCGCTGGTCAAACTGCCCCGGCAGATACTCCACGCTGAACACTCTGCCGTCCTCCGGGATCTCGATCGTCTCTTCATACAGAATATCCACAGGCGGTTCCGAGAAAACCGTCCTACATGCCTTCTCATAAACCTCCTCTGAAAGGTTCTCCACATCATAGCGGATAAACACGCGGACATCCTGCACCCCGCCGATTCCAAGATAGCTTCCGATCTCCTCCTTCAGTTCCCTCGCCTTAACCGCAAAAGGCTCCTTCTTCTCCACATAAACCCGCTTCACGTTTCCCATGCTGCTTTTCTCCTTTAATATTGTTCTGCCCCTGTACCTGCTGCCATAGCATATCCCGTTGTGTTACCGCTCCATTCCTTTGTGCCCGTGCTTTGTCTCATCCGCGCCCTGTCCCGCCTTCACCGCAAATATTACATGCTTTGATCCCTGAACAGCCCATATCACAAATGCCAAATATGGATGGATTCCCTGAATGTCTTTGGAATGAAACCCCATGTCTTTTTTATTATGCCAAACATTGGGCCATATTTCAATCTGTGATTTCTGTCTGGGAGACGGCGTCCCCGTATACCAATCTTCCTCTGACCATCGCAGGTCGTACAAAACCGCTACAAATGAAACTCCTGAAAGAGTTCTTTCTGATACGCCGGATCAAAAGCGGCCCGCTTTAAATCCTCCACACGGTTCTGCTCGATCAGGATCCTGGCCAGATGGTTAGACCGCTCCACACCAAGCTCCATCCCCTGTTCTAATCCTTGTTCTATCCCCTCTTCCATGCCTTCCTTTCGGATGGTTCTCTCATATTTGTCCACATCAAACTCTTCCAGCAACATTCCCAACACCTCCGCCCGATAATTTCGCAATGTCTCATACAGTATCCCATGTTCCATGCAATACTGTATCGCCTGTTCCAGCGCTTCCTTTACTGCCAGGCCCTCTGCCATATACTGCCTGGACACCTCCACGAATTGTGCATACTCCTCCAGCACATGGCACCTGTCCATCAATTCACAGTTATGCCCGTAATTGATGTTCAACATCCGCACCTTCAATTCCACGTCTGCTTCTCTATCCCTGTTGATAAAGGCATCCGACAGCCTTAAGATCTCCTCTTCCGGCGCATGCTTCTCACCGTTATAAAAGACAACGCACTGCGGCGCCGGCAGCGGAATCTGCCTTGTCCCGTACAGGCTGCTCTCCGCCTGCTCGATCAGTTTCTGGTACTCCTCCGCCAGATAGATCAAAAACCTTACCGGCATATTGGAATTACAAGTGCTCTGATGCTCATACAGATTTAACGTCCCCGCCAGAATAAAAGCCAGATCGTTCTTCATGACCACATAGACCGCGCTCTCGATGGTCACAACCTGCAGAGCGGACGCATCCCGGTAATCCGTACCGTTCAGGGCGTTATATAGCTGCAACAGTGCCTCCCTGTCCTTATCAAACAGGAAGCGGAACAGTCTGTCCTTTGCACTGTGTCGCACCTTCCGACAACCGGTCCATTTAATATATCTGCCGGCAAACCGCCTGATACCGGCCGTACCGCGTATCAGTACACCTTCCCTGCTCCCGCGCCTTTCAAGTACTGCCTCTTTGCCATAACCTCTTCTTTCCTTTGATTTTAATGAATTCTGTACTGTCTGTTTCTTTTGCGCCTTCTGCATTCTCTTCATCCTTTCTCCTTTTGTATTCGGCAGGAGACCTGATCAGGATTCCGCATGCAACAACACCTGCGCCTTTCCCTGTTCTGCGCGCTTCTCCAAGTGCCTGCACACTCTTCTGTCCCTGCCCTGTTCAATTATCATTAGAAAAATCTGACAGAAACTGTCCGAATGTGCGAAAAGCACACTGTTTAGAATTTCTCCGATGTATTTGTATGGTTTTATCATACGTGATGAATGTTTATTTGTCAATTACTTCTTGCAATTATATTCAATAATCGCATAAGGGGCACTTACGATACCCGGTGCCTGCCCCGCTGCCGGGCATCCGGCCATAAACTGTAACCGCGGTAAGACACAGATGTCCTCACAGTCTACTGCAGCGCTCTGTCCTTTTCTACAGATCTTCCCGGAACACCAGACAGATCCGCATTCCCTCCTTTTCCCGCACCGCGAAGATATCCCCCTCCATCTTCCGCATAAGCTGCCTGCCGATATACAGCCCCAATCCGTTGCCCTCCTTCTCTCCTGCATTGGTTCCCCGGTAGAAGCTGTCAAACAGGTGGGGCATTTCCTCCTCCGCCACGGTCTCTCCCGAATTATACACTTCTATGAGCTGACAGTAATCTTCTTCTCCGAATGCCACCCGGATTTCCTTCCCGTCCCCGTACTTAAAGGCGTTCTCCATCAGATTTTCCACCACTTCAAAGGCCAGATCCAAATTCCCCCTGAGCAGCTTATTCTCATAGGCATCTATTCGAAACTGCGTCATCAGAAGCCGGCATTTTGGCGCATAGCACTCCCGCACCTTCTCCACCAGATCTTTCAGATAAAATTCCGTGCAGGCGGCAGCGCCTTCCGTTCCCATCTGTTCCATCCCGCACAGGACCACATCTTCGCTGGCGGCGCCTATGATCTTTTTGACAAATTCTTCGATCTCCAGCGCATTCTTCGCAATCTGCCGTGCCCCGCGGATCTTCTCCTCCTCCGACCCGTAAATGCCCTCCTGCAGCGCTTTTGCGTACAGTTTGATGGCGCTCAGCGGAATCTTGATATCGTGGGAGATGGACAGAAGCAGTAGTTTCTTCTCTTTTTCCAGCTTCAGCGCCTGCTGTCTGGAAGTGCGCAGCGCATCCTGCAGCATCCCCACACCCCATATAAACTTTCCGAAAAACCGGCTCTTATGCTCTTTCAGATCCCACTGCAGATTGCCCTTTGCCAGCTCATAGGGCATGCCGCTCAGCACATGGAAGGGCTTGAGGATCCTCTGCCTGACATACCACAGGACCGCAGTCAGAATGATCCACGCAAAAAACAGGATGCCCTCCGTCAGATACAGCATCCTTTCTTTTTCTGTTCCCGGAATATAGTCGAATCTCACGTAGCCGCTCACCCTGCCCTCCGACAAAAGCGGCAGCACCGTCATATGCATGTTGTTGCGGTTCCGGTAGAAATCCTCCGTCTCCTGTATTGACGTGCTCTCCGCCGGCAGATAGGAGACCGCTCTGACAGCTTCCATCCCCTGCAGATCCGGCTCGAAAAACATGCCCGCTTCCTCCAGCGCCTGCATTACCTCGTTGATCTCCACCTTATACGCCATGTTCTGCCGGCTTCTCTGCGCACCATGGCCGCGCTCTGCCGGCTGTCCGGATGCCGCCTCTTCTGCCGTCCGCTCCTGCCCGCTGTCGCCCGACAGCCTGTGAGCATAAAGCGGCCGATCGCTCATCCACATCCACAGCGTGACCGCCAGTATTACATAAACCGCCACGACAGCCGCCAGCAAACAGTCAAATCTCCTCATATTTGTACCCTGTCCCCCATACCGTGATGATCCGCCGCGGTTTTCTGGGATCCTCCTCAATCTTATCCCGCAGCGTCTTGACATGCACCGTCAGCGTCTGGCTCTCGCTGAAACTGTCGGCTCCCCAAACCGCATGGAACAGATATTCCTTGCGCAGTACTTTCCCCGGATTCTTTACAAAAAGCAGCAGAAGTTCATATTCTTTTCCCGTCAGCGCAAGCTCCTTCCCCTGCAGAAAAACCCGCTGTGCCTCCTGGTCGATGGAGACCGCACCCGAACAGAGCACCGTGCTCTCCTTGTGCATATCATAGCTGCGCCGCAGCAGTGCCTTCACCCTGGCGCTCAGAAGATCCATATCCACCGGCTTCTCCACATAATCATCCGCCCCCTGCAGAAAACCGTTTAACTTATCTTCCTTGTCCACTCTCGCACTCAGAAACAGAATCGGTGTATTGTTCCGCTCCCGCACGGCAGAGCATACCGCAAAGCCATCCATGCCCGGCAGCGCCACATCCAGAAGGATCAGTCTCGCCTGCTCCCGCTCCAGAAAGGCCAGTGCCTCCTCGCCGGAAAACACACTCTGCACGAGAAATCCTTCCCGCTCCAAAAAGATCTGCATCAGTTGATTCAACTCACCGTGATCCTCCACCAGAAGAATGTCTGTTATACCGTTTTTTCTTCTCCTTTTTATCATTCCACCACCCGCCGGTCACTTCCCTGTCACCGTCAAAATCCCATCTCCATCAGCCAGTCGGAAATCTTCCGTTCCCGCTGCCTTGTCTCTTCCCCGCCGCCGAATTTACCCAGCACATACTCCCCCTTGATCGTACCATCCTCGATATAAAGCACCCTGTCGCTTCTGGCCGCCACGTTCCTGTCATGCGTGACCAGCATGATCGTCGTCCCCTCTCCATTGATCCGGTTCAGTTCCTTCATGACGGCCCTGGAATTCTGCTGGTTCAGCGCGCCGGTAGGTTCGTCGGCAAAGATCATCCTCGGCTCATTGATCAGGCTGCGGCAGATACAGGCCCGCTGCAGCTGTCCGCCGGACACCTCATTGATATCATGCTCCGCCACCTCGACGATCCCCAGCTTGTGCATCAGCTGTCTGGCCCGCTCATTGATCTGCCTGCGCCGCTCCCTGCCTTTTCCCTGCGCCGACTGAAACGCCGGCAGTATTATGTTATCATAAATACTTAAGTTTTTTAACAGATACATCTGCTGAAAGATAAATCCCATCTCCGTAAGCCGCAGCCTGCTCATCTCCGCCGGACTCAAACTTCCCAGATCCTGCCCGAAAAAGGAAACCCGGCCCGCCGTCATGCCATCCATACCGCTGACCGTGTACAGCAGCGTGGACTTTCCCGACCCGCTGGGTCCCATCACCGCCACCATCTCCCCCTCCGCTATCTCCATATTGATATTGCGCAGTACATTGTTCTGCCGCTTATTGACTATATATGTCTTACATAAGTCCTTTATTGTCAGTGCGTTCATATTTCCCTCCGTTTTCCTTCCCTTTCGAAGTGTCACAAACTCTAACTGAACTTGTTCAGTTTGTGGAACTGCATTGCTCCTCAGAGAATTTTTCCACCTTCTCACAGGATCTTTACTCCCCGGTATTGACTTCCCCGGGAGCCACCTTCTTCACGCCTCCCGCACAGAGCAGTGCCGAGATGCCCGTCACGCCAAACAGCAGCAGCGGATAGACCACACAGGCCTCGAAGGTATTGGTGACAAGCTCCACCGATGTACCGCCCATCATGCCAAAGATCGGCCCGATCAGGAACGGCCCCAGCAGATTGGACAGAAGTGTCCCTGCCGCCACGGCCGCCGCCAGCACAAGCAGGATCCTCACCGTCTGCCATGCCCGCAGCGTACCGTCTCCAAACCCGATACTTTTTAAAAGCGCTATATCCCCGTGCTCCCTGGTCATGATCGTTTTCATGATCAGGATCGTGATCAGGCTGTTGATCACCAGCACGATGCTCACGATCGCCGCCATCAATGCATCAAGCTGCCCGATGATCCCGCCGATCATATCATTCAGAAATTCCTGCGTTCCCATCACCTCATAGTCCGGGAACAGCGATGCCAGCTTTTCACAGGCTTCTTTGCTCTCCATTCCCTCGATCTCCACCTGAATACAGAGGATCCCCGATGCGTACACCGGGTCCAGTCCGGCGCTCCTGCTCACCCGGTAGCCTTTTCCCATATTCATCATGGACTGGTAGGTGCCCGTTATGACATACTCATCCGTACTGTCCGCCGTCTGAAAATAAATGGTGTCCCCGATCCCAACCTGCAGTTCCTCCGCCGTCATCTCCGTGATCATGATCTCATTGGCAAACTCCGGTTCCCTGCCGGTCACTACGGTATAACTTCTCTCCCAGCTTCCCATTTCCTGCAGGATAAAATAGTTCACCGTATCTTCCGGATCGTGGGCATAACAGGAAATTATGTACCCCATGTCAACGCCGGTCCACCCCTGCAGCCCCGCTTCTTTCAGCTTTGCTTCTATATCCTCCATATCCCGCAGCATACAGTCCATATCGGCGGTATAGATTTCCGCTTTTCCGGTGTCCAGATAGGCATCGGACGGACTCATGCCGAACATATCAATGATGCTTTCGCTTTTTAACGTGCTGGAAGCACTAAGAGGCAGCAAAATCAACATGGTGCCGAGACAGAAGATGGCAAACAGCACGCCATACCGTTTCAGACTGCTTACAATATCATTGAGTGCCAGATAAAAATACGGCCGCATGTGCATTCTTTTTCGCAGCTTCAAACGTTCTTTGGCGTGAAACCGTTCCCCGGTCAGACCGCATCTGACTGCCTCCATCACCGAAATCTTTTCCAGCCTGCCCGTGCTTACGTAACAAAAAGTCATCACCACCAGAACGACACCGGCCGCACAGGCCACATTTACCATCCGGTTCTGGTACGACTGTTCCACGACGATATAGACTACTGTCCGATCCAAAAGCTCTTTGCCGAAAGGAATACTGAGCAACAGGCCGATCACGGACCCAATCACCGAAAGCGCCAGATATTTCACAAGATACAGCCCCTTGATCCCACGGTCCCGGATCCCGATGGCCTTCATGATACCGATCTCCCGGTAATCCTCCTGCAGCGTAAAGACGATCGTGAAGCGCAGTACCAGAAAGGCGATCAGGATCAGACACACACTGACCACGATCAGAACCGCCGAGATCAGCATATCCATGATGTAGCACATGCGTATGACACTGCCATCCTCCACATTGCTGATCACCATGAAATTCCCGTCCTTCCATGCACGGCGAAACGCCTGTCTGTCCGTATAATCCACGCTGTAGATCCTCACATGGGTCTGGCCCGTCTGCACTGCATACCGCGCAAAATCCTCCGCGGAGACAAACAGTCTCTTAAATCCCATCATGGGCGTGCCAAAGGCCGCATCCTTGACAATGGCCGCCACCGTAAAGTCCTGTTCCACTTCCCCGACCCTGATCCTCACCCGGTCGCCGTCCTGCAGGTGATTCAGCTGCGCCTCATATTGGGGAAACGCAATCTCGCCCGGTTTTAAAGATAAAGGCCTGTCATCTTCATCAAAAACCTTCATGAACTTTTCCGGTACACAGCCCAGACCGAGGATATTACTCCTCTCATAGCGCGTCCGTGCGGGTTCCTCTCTGCAGCTGGTAATGGTGATGTCCTCGTCCAGCAGACTGAAACCGTCAAATATCTCATAGTCTGAGACAAACGCGCAATCCGCAATAAAATCCGCGATCTCATCCGTCTCCCCGTCCGTCAGCGCAATGTTGAAGAAATCCGGCATGTTCGACAGGGAAAGAAAATGGTCGATGGCCCCGTTGACCGCGATCAGGTTATCCACACTGCCGGCAAGAAACATCGCCGCCAGAATGATGAACAGCAGCAGGATGACGTTCATGGTTTTCTTTCGTTTCAGATCTTTTACAAGGATACGAAAAAACATAGCAGGAATCCTCCTCATCTTGTTCGGAAAGACGGCGCTCTGGCCGCCTTCTTTTAAGTCTGTGGAGAGTATACAACAGGAATTATTAAAAAATCCTTAAATTTCTGTCCAACACACTGAAAATATAACGCAAAAGCAGCGCCTTACTCTGGTAAAGTAAAGCACTGCTTTTTGTAATCAATTAGTAAAACCGTTCCTGTGCCGCCAGCCGGTCGGCTGTACATTAAAACATCCCGGCATCTCACCCCTTCATCTTCGGCTTAAACACCAGGCTGGCCAGATACCCGAACACCAGCGCCGCACAGCATCCCACTGCGCCGGTCTTGAAGCCGCCCTGAAACAGACCGATAAAGCCTTTCTCGGCCACCGCCTCCTTGACGCCTTTCATCAGGATATTGCCATAGCCAAGCAGCGGCACACTCACACCGGCGCCCGCGTATTCCATAAGGGGTTCATACCAGCCAAAGAAGCTGATCACCGCGCCCAGGCACACAAGCAGCACCATCACGCGCCCCGGCAGCATCTTCGTCTTTTCCAACAGGATCTGCACCAGCGCACAGATCAGGCCGCCTACCCAGAATGCATTCAAATAATCCATCATACCGATATCACACCTTTCTTGTATTAGGATTATTCTCTGCAATTTAAGGGCAAACTATACAACAGATCTTTATTTTCCTGCTCCTGTCAGCGCCGCAGCCGGCTCATAAGCATGATCATTTTCCTGATATCCACCGGTTTCGCCAGATGCTCATTCATACCGGCGGCCTTTGTCATTGCAACATCCTCTTCAAATGCATTGGCCGACAGCGCTATGATGGGAACTTCCTCCGCATCCGGTCTGTTCAGGCCGCGGATCACACGGGTCGCCTCATAGCCGCTCATAATCGGCATCATCAGATCCATGAGCACGCAGTCAAAAGTGCCCGGAGCAGCTGCCGTAAACGCGTCCACGGCGGCTTTGCCGTCATTGGCAGTCACGACCTTCGCACCTGCCTCTTTCAGCATAAACTCCACGGTCTCACAGTTGATCTCATTATCTTCTACCAACAGGACACGCATTCCGGCGATATCGGCCTGCATATACTGCTCTTCCTCCACAGGCTGCTCACTCCACGCCTCATCGATCCGCAAAGGCAGGGTGATCTGAAATACGGTCCCTTTACCGACCTGGCTGTCTACTTCGATAGTCCCTTTCATCTGTTCCACCAGTTCCTTCACGATGGACATGCCAAGCCCGGTGCCGTTATAGTGGGTCCTCGCGCCCTGGTGCTGCTGCGTAAACGGTTCAAAAATATGTTCTTTGAATTCCTCTCCGATCCCGATCCCGGTGTCCTCGATCATAAACCGGTAGTATGCAGTCCCACCCTGACAGGCAGTCTCTTCTACCTGAACAAATACGGAACCATGGGGCCTGTTATATTTAAGGGCATTGTCGATGATATTCAAAAGGATCTGCTTTAAGTGCATGGAATCTCCGAGCAGCCTGCTGTGCTGCAGACCGGCTTCCCTGAGCACCAGCTGAATCCCCCGCTCCTCCGCCCTGGTGGACATAAGCGTGATACAGTTTTCCAATGTATCATGAAGGTCAAAAGGTTCCTCCGCCACCGTCGCTCTTGCACTGTCCAGCTTGCTGAACTGCAGAACGTCGTTGACCAGAGACAACAGGTGTTCCGTGGAGACACGGATCTTCTTCCGGCACTCGCTCTGCCGCTCCGGATCGTCCTGCCTCTGCTCCATGATGGCCAGCATACCCAGAATGCCGTTGATGGGCGTGCGCAGATCATGGGACATATAAGAAAGAAATTCGCTCTTCGCCGAATTCGCCCGTCTGACCTTCTCCAGCAGCTCCATGATGGCCTGCTCCTGTTTCCGCTTCGCCACCATGGTCTCCGTGATATCCTGATGATATCCGTTCAGGCAGGTGCCCGGTTTTTCAAAGGTTCTGTCCGGCACACCGCCGCAACGGACATAGATTTTGCCCAGCTGCGGATGATTCCAGGGATAGATGACCTCGGAACGTCCGGTTTCCAGGATTTCCTGCACCGATTCCTGCACCATCTCCACATAATCCGGCTCAATGTTTTTAAACCAGTGCCGATAGCATTCCTCCGGCTCAATCTCATCTGATACTCCCAGCAGGATGCGCATGGTCCGGTCCGCATACATCCGCGGCTGGCAGCCATCCTCCAGTTCGATCGTCCAGATACCGGTCCTGGCTCCCTCCAGAATATCCTCCAGGCTGCGTCTCGCCTCCAGCTTGTACTTCTCTTCCTGTTCCACCACGGCATTGACATCCCGCAGAGCCAGAATCACACAGTTCTCTTCTCCCGCCCCCTCCGTCGCGGAAAAATGGATCTCCATGTGCTTCAATCCATAAGAGCTGTCTTTCACCTCAAACCGGACATAGAATTTCTTCTTCGTTCCAAGCTGCGCCAGTATATGCTCCTTCTTCGTCACGGCCCGGAGTCTTTCCTGATCTCTGGGAACTACATACCGGGAAACATAGCGCTCCATAGCCGTCTGATAACCATCCTCAAAATTGACGGCCAGATCCATGCCCCTCTGTTCACCGTTACGGTATACCACATATTCTCCCGTATCGAAGTTGACCTGATAAATCCCCAGATAGTCCACACTGAGCGCCTGGAGCACGTTGTAACTCCGTTTTTGAAGCTCCCGGACCAGATTACGCCGTTTTAAGGACGATACGATAAAATATGCCGCCGTCTGGAGCATATTCGATGCATATTCCAGCGTCTTCACCGGCGGATTGTCCACACCGTAAAAGCCGATGACCTTTTTTCCATTATAAAGGGGAACCACCACCAGGGAATGAATGCTCTGGCGCTTTAAATTCTCATATTGAAGCGGATCCGTCTCCCGGATCTCCTCCAGATCCCCAATCACGATATGCTTGCCGATGCGGAACTTCTGATACCAGCTCGCGCACACCTCTGCGGGAACATTCTGAAGATTTTCCTTTTCCGGCCCCACTCCTTCGGCCACCCATTCATAGGTATTGTCGTCGCCGCCTGCCTCGTTCTGCTCGAAGATATAAGTCCGCTCCCCATGCAGCGCTTTTCCCAGATGCTCCAGCAGCACTTCCAGCGACTGATCCGGCGTCTCCTCCAGCAGAGCGACGCGGAGTCCCTCATTGATCACGGTCTCCAGATTCTGCACGCTCTGCATCCCGCTGTGCTGCTCACGGCCTCCGACGCCCGGCTCATATCCACCGGCCCGTTCGTAAAGCTGCCTTGTATAATCCATATGTCTGCCTCCATATATACCGCTTTCCGGCCATAGTCACCAGGCTCACAAACCCTCTCCTTAAGAGACCGGTTTCCGAAAAGCTCTGTCTCGGAATATTGGCACAGTTCCCCTTTATTTCACACAATTTAAACGGCTTTGCCGCCAAAAGCGGCAGCGCCTGTGTCATAATACCACGTACCCCCAGCCACGTCAATATGAGACATCCATCTATACTCTGCGGGCAATCTCTTCTACGATCTCCCGGATCGTCAGTTTCTCGCACGCCACGATAATATCCGCATACTTCTCGTAAAGCGGAATGCGCTCCTCGTAAAGCATCTGCAGATTCTGACCCTTTCGCAGCGTCACGCCCCGCTCGTTTAGATCCCCAAGCCGGCGGGCGATCTCTTCGCAGGAAAGCTTCAGATACACGATAACGCCTCCCTGCCCCAAATGTTCCATGGCCCTGCCGCCATAGATCACACTGCCGCCGGTGGCGATCACGGTGCGCACGGCATTTATGGAAAGATTCGCCTCCTCCTCGATGGACCAGAATTGCTCCACACCGTGCGCCTCGATGATCTCATGCAGCAGTTTTCCTTCCCTGCTCTGGATGACCAGATCGGAATCCAGAAACGCATACCCCAGCTTTTTTGCCAACACGACACCCACCGTGCTTTTGCCGGCACCGGGCATGCCGATGAGAACGATATTTTTTTGCTTCATGTTATGTAAACCTCTACTGCTTTTTCATTTTATAAAAAAAGATCATTTCAGATAAGCCACCACTTCCACTTCGCACAACACACTCTTTGGCAGCTCTTTTACGGCCACACAGCTTCTGGCCGGTTTCTCACTGAAATACTGCTCATATACTGCGTTGAATGCCGCAAAATCTGCCATGTCCGCCAGAAAGCATGTGGTCTTGACAACCTTTGTATAGTCTGTTCCCGCCTCTGCCAGAATCGCTCCAACGTTCTTCATCACCTGCTCCGCCTGCTGTGTGATATCACTGCCCCTGATCTCGCCGGTAGCCGGATCAATGGGTATCTGTCCCGATGCAAAAAGAAAATCGCCTGCAATGATTCCCTGTGAATACGGCCCGATCGCTGCCGGCGCCTTGTCTGTCGCCACTTTAGTTAACATAATATATACCTTCCTTTCCATATCTCAATCTGCTCTTCTTGAGGATCCTCATTCTCCGAATCTTGCCCGCACATAGAATCCTCGGGCATTCTCGATCACTTCCGTCACTACGCCCTCCCGCTCCAGCATACGCTCTCTGAACGGGAAATTCCCCGACATGGCAAGGGAAGGATCGATCGTATAATAATAGTTGCTGGGAAGGACACCTTCCGTCACGGTGACCTTATCCCCTTCCTTCAACAGGCCGGGGCGTTCCATCTTAAACTCCATCTCCCGCATTGTCACACCTCAAGCAGCCCCTTTAACGCCGCTTCCTGCGCCGCCACCACGCTGTCACACCAACGGTCGAACTCCGGGTCCTCCTTCTGGCATTCCGGGTGTGCCTTGATATATGCAAGCGCCAGCCTCACGCCCTGGTCAAACCGCACCGTCGCCGTGAAATCCGGCACCAGCCGTTTCAGCTTCGTATTGTCAAAGACAACGCTGTTTGCCTTGTCCCCCAGCAGCGCGCCCCGAAGATCCCACGCAGCCGGGCTTGCAGAAGCGATGAACGTGCTGGAAACATAGCAGGGCTTCCACTCCACGTCAAGCGCCTGTGCCACAATGGTATAGATTTGATTCCAGGTCAGCGACTCGTCGCCCGTGATCTGCACCGCCTCGCCGATGGCATGGATATTGCCCATAAGTCCGATAAAGCCTTTGGCAAAATCCGTATTGAAAGTCAGCGTCCAGAGAGATGTTCCGTCTCCGTGCATGATCACCTTCTTTCCTTCCAGCATCCGCCTGATCACCTGATAGCTGCCCTGCAGCCCATGCACGCCCAACGGCACGGAACGCTCGCTGTAAGTGTGGCTGGGCCGCACGATCGTCACCGGAAATCCTTCTTCCCGGTACAGCTTCATCAGCAGCTCCTCACCGGCGATCTTGTTCCGGGAATACTGCCAGTAGGGATTGGCCAGCGGCGTCCCCTCGTCGATCCGGTAATCAGACAGCGGTTTCTGGTAGGCAGAAGCCGAACTGATATAGATAAACTGCCTCGTCTTCTCCCGGAAAAGCCTGTAATCCCGCTCAAGCTGCTCCGGCACAAAGGCGATAAAATCCGCCACCACATCAAACCTGTGCCCTTCCAGTTTCCGCGCCACCGTCTCCTCATCGTTGATATCCGCCGTGATGATGTGTGCCCCCGGCGGCAGTACATCGTTGCGCGTGCCCCGGTTGATCAGCCACAGCTCGTGCCCTTCCTCCAGCAGCCTGGTGGAGATTGCCGTGCTGATGGTGCCGGTTCCTCCGATAAATAATGCTTTCATTTGTTTTTCCTTCCTCTCTTCCTGTTTTTTGTATGCTTCCTTCCTGCTTTACCTTCGTCTTTGCTGTCTATCTGCTTTCCTGTCCAAGCTGAAATAGATTCCTGATCGGGTTGATCCCCTTTGCCTGCCTGAGGAGCATATCTTTCTCCCCGGTCAGATACGCCTCCAGCTTCCCGATCTCTTCTTCTGTAAAGCCTTCCGCCTTCTCGATCACGCCGTCCGGAAGGATTCCTTCTGCCCAGTCTCTGCCCCGCAGAAAGGAAACCCGCACAAACGTCCTGTCCTCCCGGTGAAGCACCCCGGAAACAAGAATGTTCATAGCCTCCTCCTGCACCGCCTCAGCCGGACTTTTTTTCACGATCACTTTTCCGTCTTCCATCTAACCTCCATCGGCCTGCTTCGCAGGCACTTCCGTTTATAACAGTATAAACCAAATTCCGGTTTTCATAAAGCCTGTTATGAAATCTGCTGCTAAGAACTCCTTTTTTGCTCCATCTTCTGAAACATCCTGAAGAGCACCAGCACAGCCGCCACGCAGAGGATACACTCCGTAACGGGCTGGGCAAAGGGAAGTCCGTACAGCGGAAACAGCCTGTTTAACAGATACAGCGCCGGAATCTCCAGCACGATCTTCCTGAGCAGGGCAAAAACAAGCGATTTCTCTCCCATACCGCAGGACTGAAAGACACCCACTGCGATAAAGTCCATACACATAAAGGGCAGCTCCAGGCAAAAAGCCCGCAGGAATCTTTCTCCATAGGAAATGATCGCCTCATTGCGCATGAACAGCGCCGTGATGCTCCCCGCGCCAACATAGTAGCCGACCGCCACCACTGTCAGAAAAGAGACCGCGATCTTCACCGTAAAAAGCAGTGTCTTCTTCATGCGTTTTACATTGCCGCTGGCATAATTGTAGCTGATCAGCGGCATGATACCCTGCGACAGTCCGAAGGCAATCTGCATGGGCACCATGTTTACCTTCTGCACGATCCCCATCGCCGCCACCGCGTCGGAACCATAAGACGCCGTAAAATTGTTCAGCACCGTCATTCCCGTCACGTTCAGCAGATTCTGTATGGCGGCCGGGATACCCACCCAGCACACACCCGTCACCACCTGCCTGTCCGGCCGAAACATAGAGGGCCGGACACAGACATAAGTGTCTTCTCTCTTTTTCCATAGAAGGAAGAAAAAGTAGGTACACGCCACACAGTTGGAGAGCATCGTCGCCAGTCCTGCGCCCGCTGCTCCCATATTCAGCCCCATCGGCAGGACAAAAAAAGGATCCAGAAGAATGTTCAGCAGACACCCGCTCATGGTGCCGATGCTGGCGTGCAGGGAGGCCCCTTCCGCCCGTACCATGTAAGCCATCACCACATTTAAGATTGCGGGAACTGCACCAAACGACACCGTCCATTTCAGATACTGCGCCGTGGCCTCCATGGTTTCCGCATCCGCTCCCAGAAGATGCAGCAATGGGTTATGTAAAATCGTAAAGAAAAGCGAAAACAGTACTCCGGCGATCAGGGTACAATAGAAACCAAATGCAGAGCTTCTGCGCACCAACCCGTAATCCTTACTGCCAAGCGCCCTGCTCATCATACTCGAAGTGCCGACGCCGAACAGATTGTTCACCGCGTTAAATGCCAGAAGCACCGGTGCCGCAAGCGTTACCGCCGCATTCTGCACCGGATCGTTCAGCATTCCTACAAAGTAAGTGTCCGCCAGGTTATAGATCACCATCACCAGAGAGCTTAAGACAGTCGGTATGGACAGCGTCATGACCGCCTTATGCACCGGCATTTCCTCAAACAGGGCAGTTTTCCCGGTATCTTCCATCTATCTATCCCGTTCCTTTCGTCAACAACCATTTTTCATGTACCAGACCATTGTAACACCATCCGGGTGCCCACGGCCATACTTTTTTACCCGACAACATGATAAATGACGTTAACGTCAGTATCCTGCCCTTCTGATCTCTTCTGATTTCTTCTGATTGCCTCTGATTTCGACTGATTGTTTCTGATTTCGACCGCTTCCTTCTTATCCCTCGTAATGCTCCAGCACAACCCCATGCGCGATTCCCGGAATGCTCTGCCCCTCGTTAAAGCTGGTCTTGCTCAAAAGCGCCCCGGTCGGCATAAAGAGAACCCGCTTCCAGACACCCTCCTCCAGTTTCTTGAGAATATAGGCCGACAGCACGACAGCACTGCAGCCGCAGCCGGATCCGCCGGCGTTGGTGGCCTGCTTCTCACTGTCGTAGATTTCTATGCCGCAGTCCATATGCTGCCTCGTAATGTCGATCCCCGCCTCCGCGAGCAGGTCAAAAAGAAGCTGCTGTCCCACCGTACCCAGATCGCCGGTGATGATCTTGTCGTAGTGATCCGGTTTCCTGCCGAAATCCGCCAGATGCTGCCTGATCGTGTCAGCCGCCGCCGGTGCCATACAGGCCCCCATATTCATGGAATCCTTCAGTCCATAATCCACGATCTTACCGATGGTGGCGCCTTCGACCACCGCCCGCACCCGACTGCCCGGCTGTGCCGAAAGGAGGAATGCGCCGCTGCCCGTCACCGTCCAGGTAGCCGATTTCGGCCGCTGGTTGCCGTAGGCCAACGGAAACCGGAACTCCTTCTCCGCACTGGCAAAGTGACTGGATGTGATGCACCCGGCCTTCTCCACAAATCCGCCGGCCACTGCCATGCTTCCCATAGTAAGCGACAGGCCGCAGGTAGAACAGGCTCCGTACAGCCCCACATGGGGGAGCTGGTAGCCGGACAGGCCGAAACTGCTGGCGATGGACTGCCCCAGCAGATCCCCCGCAAAGACAAGCTGCAGATCCGCTTTCTTTAAACCGGCCTTACCAAGCGCAATCTCCAGCGCCTCCTTCTGCAGGCTGCTCTCCGCATCCTCCCAGGTATCGGCCCCGAATTTGTCATCATAACCGATCTGATCAAAAAGCTGTCCCATCGGTCCTGCCGCCTCCTTGCTTCCCACAATGGAACCACTGCCGATGATGTACGGTTTATTCATAAACTGCAGACTCTGTTTTCCCAGCATTTTAATATCTCCTTTGAAATTTGGTCGATTTTTATAGATATCGTAAACGAAATTTCTAATGTCGTTACCTATAGTATGGATATTTTTCTGTGGGATTATACCTTGTCTGCAGTCGATCATATTTCTTTACGGGCACTGATCACCATGCCGAAAACATAAGCAACCGCCGTCACAAATGCAGCAAGCCAGGGCTTTCACCCTGACTTGCTGCACGACTCATATACACTTCACAACGATCTGATCCAGAATCAGTCTCCCGCTGATCCCGCTGATCTTCAACCTTTCCTGTCCGTCTGTATCTTTGCAGCCTGCTTCCAGTATCACCGGCATCTGCGTTTCCTGCGAAATATGCACCCGGCTTCCGTCAGACAACGCCGCCTGCACTTCTCCGTCGCTCCCGTCCGCAAAGGTTATGCTGACCGCCACCTTTACATTTCTTCTTTCATGAAAAAAGGAATACACTGCAAACTCTCCCGGCCCAAGTGCCAATCCATAGCGGTCCCAGCCACAGTCAAAGGCAAATGCTCTCTCTCCGGCAGGATGCATCTCCACAATCTCCATGGAAGTATTTTTGCGATAGATTTTTTCTCCCTGATGGCTGCCGTGAAAAGAGCTGCCCTCTCCGGGTAGTTCATCAAAATCCACTGCCTGCAGCGTAAACGTCCGCCGCCGAAAAACATGGTCTGCAGTCTCCGGGTGCAGCGTACAGTTCTCAAATCTGATATTCTCTAAATAAGCATCAAAGACAGCCCGCGCCCTCTCATACCCCGGATGTTCTCCCGTTTCCAGATAAGTCAGGATTTCCCCGTATCCTTCTGGAATCTTGATAGAACAGAAAGAATTGGTGCAATCCATCTTCTTCCACGGCCACAGGTTAAATCCGATCCGCAGCGACTGTGCCAGCGGATAGAGCGCTGCATACCACGTATTCCTGTTTTCTCCCGTCTCACCCATCCAGATGGGAAGATCCAGTCTCTCCCCGGCTTCAAGATACTGTTTCAGGCAGTCCAGATCCGGCGGCTCGGCATAGCGATGGAAATGCAGCACCATATTGTCATCCCACTTTCTGTCAAAGGCGTCAAACCCTGTAGCCCAGTGATACCCTTCCACACAGATCATATGATCCGGATCCCTGCTGCGGATGGACGCAATGGCTTCCTCGTAAAAAGCAAGCAGTTGCGGGATCAAAGCATCATGATCCCCGTTTCCGGCATCCGGCGGCATGATCGGTTCATTCAACAGATCATACATGGCAACCGTTTCGTTTCCGCAGTAATGCTCCGCCAGTTTCTCCCACAGTGCGATCGCCTTCTCCTGGTTCTCCCGCTCCAGAAAGAGCCGCGGCACATTGTCCACCGAATCATCTATATTGGAGCCCGTCTGCCCTCCCGGCGCCCCGTGAAGATCCAGAACGACATACAGTCCAAGCTCCCGGCACCAGTCAATACATCTGTCCAGCAGTTCAAATCCCCGGCTCTTCCAGTGGATCCCCGGTCCCTCTTCCATAAAATATCCGTAGATAAAAGGAATCCTCACAGAGTTAAAGCCGGCATCCTTTAGTGCTTCCAAATCAGCCCTTCTGAGATAGTTATCCTCAAAAGTCTTCCAGAAATATGCCGCATACTCCTTCCCTGTCAGCTCTTCTATCTTCTGCCGTATCCGCCTCGGCCGGTCAAAGTCTGCACCGTATGCCTTCCACATATAGCCTTCCGGGCATAACCAGTTCCCGATTCCCCACCCATTCAGGAGAATCTTCTCTCCTCTGTCATCAACAATCTCTCTTCCTTCCACATGTAACATTTTTTTACCCCTTTCCATCAATGCCGCTTCAATGGCACGCCTGATCAGCCTTTTACCGCTCCGATCGTAATCCCCTGCACCAGATATTTCTGCAAAAAGGGATACACTACGAGTACCGGCAGAATCCCCATGACGGCAATCGCCATCTTGATTCCTGTAGACGGCAGCTGACTTGTGTCCACGCTCAGTTTCTGAGCTGCAGAACTCATCAAAAACTGGGTATCCATCAGCATCCTGTTAAGCAGCACCTGTATACTGTACAGACGGTCCTGATTGATATAGTACAGGCCGTTTAACCAGTCATTCCAGTAGCCCAGTCCCACCAGCAGCGCCAGCGTGGACAGAATGGGTTTTGCCATCGGAAGAATGATCCGCACCAGAATACCGTACTCCCCGGATCCGTCAATTTTGGCTGCATCGATCAACTCCATGGGAATATTGCTGGTGAAGTAAGTCCGCATCATGATGACATTAAAGGCATTCATCATCAGATTCGGCACCAGCAGCGCCCAGAATGTATTTTTAATATGAAATATCTGCGTCCACATAATATAAGAAGGCACCAGCCCGCCGTTAAAAAGCATGGTAAAAAACAGAATAAATGCGATCAGCGTTTTACCGGGCAGATCCCTGCGGGACAATGGATAGGCAAACAGGGTCGTCAACGTGAGATTGCAGACGGTCCCAAGCAATGTAACTGCCGCGGAAATGCCGTATCCTCTGACAATCTGCACCGAATCAATAAGAATATATTTATACGCCGACCAGTCAATCGCAGACGGCACAAAAGAATAACCGTCCACGATCAGCGCCTGTTCCTCCGTGATCGAGGAAGAAAACAGCAAAAGCAATGGCAGCATACAATACAGCACCAGCACAGCCATAATGCAGTTTGCCAGAATTTGAAATACTTTATCTCGTCCGACCATAATATCTCCTTCCGTAAGATCCTCTAAAACAGAGCATTCTCAGCATCCTGTCTGCGCACGATCCAGTTCGCCAGAACCACCAGCACAAAACCGACCACAGACTGATAGACGCCTGCCGCCGCCGACATGCCGATATTGTTTGTTTCCATCAGGCCTCTGTACACATAAGTGTCAATCGTGTTCGTCACATCGATCAAGGGGCCGCTGTTCATGGGAATCTGATAAAACAGCCCGAAATCCGAATAGAAGATCTTGCCTACCGCCATCAGGATCATGATACTCACGGTAGGTCTGATTGCCGGGAGCGTAATAAAGCGTATCCGCTGCCAACGGCCTGCACCGTCAATTTCGGCAGCTTCATAATAAGAAGAATCGATTCCCATCAATGCGGCATAATAGAGCACACAATTATAGCCTATGTTCTTCCATGTATGCACCATCACAATGATAAACGGCCACCAGGTCGGATCGGAATACCAGGACACCTTATTTTTTCCTGCATCTGAAAGTGCATGATTGATCAGCCCGGATTCTGTGCTCAGAAATCCATAGACGATATAACTGACGACCACGATCGACACCAGAAACGGCAGCAGAATCAGGGTCTGGTACATTTTACGCATACGCACCGCCCTGATTTCCGAAAGCAGGATCGCCACAGCCACTGCCGCAGCCGTCCCCGCAAAAATAAAGACAAGGTTATAGCAGACCGTATTTCTCGTGATCGTAAAGGCGTCCTTTGTCTTAAACAGAAAGATGAAATTTTTGAAACCGTTCCAGTCACTGCCCAGAATCCCCCGGGAATAATTATACTTCTTGAAAGCGACCATAATACCTGCCATGGGAATATAATTGTTGATGATCAGATAGACTATCCCCGGTATCAGCATGGAATACAGCGGAAGATATTTTTTCCATCTGACTTGTTTTTTCTTATTCAAGATAACCTCCATCCGTCTGCTTTGCAGACGCTAAAGTTTCCGGCTTTTGAACCGGGAGGCCTGCTGATGCACTCCTCCCGGACTTCACCACGTTCCCTGTATGGGATGTCTTATTTCTGTGCGGCCCAGTTATCCAGCTGTGCCTGCTTTTCTGCGATGATCGTATCAATTCCCGCATCTTTCAACTCCTGAATCATCTTCGGAACCGCTTCCTCCGGGTTCAGGGAACCGCAGTCGAGCGCATCCTTATATTTCGCTGTAACATTATTGCAGGCAGTGATCTCGTTAAGTACTTCCGCATTGTTCCATATAAAGCCGAAAGCAGTACTCAGTCTGGCAGCCTGATTAAACTCATCGGTCTCTTTCCAGATGTCCGGACCGTCAGCCTCCCACGGATAACTGATCAGCTCGTTGGGCCAGATCCAGGCCACGGAACTGTAAGTTGTATTGGAAGCATCTACGCCCTCGGGATATCCGATCGTACCGTCATCTTTTTTCACATAATGTTCCCCTTCAATGCCGTTGATCAGGAGGTTGCTGATCTCCGGATTGCTGCGCATCTCATTTAAGATCTGCATCGCCCGCTCCGGCTTTTCGCTGTTGTGAGCAATAAACCATGTATTCATACCGGAGGCGGAAGTTCTATAACCGTCAACCAGCTCGATCACCGTGATCGGAACGCCGCACTTTCTGTACCACTCATTTTCAATGCCCGGCTTCGTATTACAGAAATAGCCAAATCCCTTTCCTGCTGCCATCAGCTCATAGGCATTCTGTGTATTGGTAGCGGCATCGGGCATGATATAGCCCTTCTGTGCCCAGTCATACCTACGGCTTGTCATTTCATAATATTCGTCGCTCTCGTACCAGTCAACAACCGTCAGATCATCCGAGTTGATGCAGTCCAACAGCCATCCAAAATCCCCGCCAAGGTCATCTCGTGGTATGTTGTAATAACCGATCTGACCGTTATCGGACACAAGCGGATAACACTCCGGATATGCCTCCTTCACAGCTGCAAACAGTCCCTCCAGATCTGCTTCGGACTTGATTGACGTTACATCATACCCGGTAGCTTCCAGCATATCGGTTCTGACAGCAATACCGAATCCCTCTGCCTTATCCTTGCTGTTTGGCACGCCATAGATCTGGCCGTCCAATGTCATAACGCCCCACTCTGCTTCCGGAACATCCTGAAGGATATCCTGTCCGTATTCCTGCAGCAGGTCATCCAACGGTACGATCTGACCGTTATTGGCTGCAGAGAGCAGCGAGATCACGAAATTGGGAAACAGATCCAGCTTCTCGCCGGAAGAAAGCATCAAGTTGACCTCATCCGCAAAACTGCCGTAACTAAGGCGGGTTATGTCCACTGTCGTATTATACTTCTCCACGGTAATCTCCGAGATTGCGTCCGCAACCTTCTGTGTCGCCTCCGTGGTCGCATCTCCTACACAGACGATCTTGACCGTGTAGGGTTCCTGCGCAGAGACATCGGCCTCCTCGGTTTTCTGCGTATCTTCTTCGGTCTGTTCGGGAGCCTCCTCAGTTTGTTCCGCTGACGGTGTCGTTGTACTTTCATCCGCAGTCGGTGCACCGCCGCCACATCCAGACAGGATTGAAGCCGTCATCGCAGCAGTCAGTACACATGCCAACAATTTCCTTCTCATAACAAAAACCTCCTTTTCTTTGATGAAATTAGCATATCACCAAAAAAGGAGGTTATCCGCCCGAACCGTGACCTAAAATTATCAAAAATGTTACTTTTTTCGTTCTTCCGTAGGACTGACGCCGTACATTTTCTTATATACCTGTGAAAAATGCGAGAAATTGCTGTAACCGGCCTTCAAGGCGACCAGACTGACAGGCAGCGCTGAACTCTGGAGCAGTGTTCTGGCAAAAGCCATCTTTTCCTGCACGATATAGTCCTTGAGGGATATCCCCTCTGCCTTTTTGAACATTCTGGAGACATAGCTTGGGTTCATAAAAACGCTGGACGCCACGTCTTCCCGCTTAATATCCTTATCCAGATTATAATGAATGTATTCCTTGATCTTATTGACAGTCTCCTGTACCCGCCCGATATCCCTGATCTCCTCTGAAAAGAAAGACGTAACGGCTTTCAGGAAGGCTTCCATCTCTGTCAGTGACTGGTCAGCACGGGCAAACCGCTGTCTGAGCGCTCTGTCGGGAACGATCTCTTCCCAGGAGACAGCATTTCTTCTCTCCACGATCGTCAGGCTTCTCTCAAAAGATCTGTAAAATTTTTCCAGTGCCGCTCTGTCCAGACACCGCTCCTTCTCCAACAGCCTCAAATACGCCATGGCCTCCTCATACACGATCATGCCCATACCCTGACCAAGAAGATTTTCCCAACAGGCATAATCAGGTTCTTCCACCTGCGCATTCTGTATCGTTTCCCCACAGGAACACATAACACCCGCTTTCGCGCTGACATTGTTGTCCTTCTGCCGCCTGACCGCCAGAAGTTTTTTGTACAACGGCTGTCCTTTTCTACTGTCCCAATAAACCGCCGCCTCCACACCGTAGAAATTGGACGCAAACCTCCAAAAATCAGTCAGCCCGGGCTCCAGCTCCGCTTCTTCTCCTGCCGCCTCCCGTCCATAAAGGATCATAAGCCAGACATTCTTCTCCACTCTACAGGTGAGCACCTTCTGCCACCGGTCTGCCAGCAGTTCTTCCAGAATATTGGAACAGGAATCGCAGATCAGGTCGTTCTTCCATGGGCTGTCCTTCCACCGCAGAATATGAAAAAGCATCAGATCCACATATACATCCTTCTCCGTAAAGACCCGGAGCTTCACGAAATCTTCAAACAGCCTGTCCTGTCGTTCTCTGGCAGGATCCGCATACCACTCCTGCACCCTGCTCTCCAGAATTCTGTGACGCTCCTCATACATCTGCACCCCATAATCATAGAAGTGCTTTTCTTTGCGCCGCTCATAAATCTGCCCCTTTGCCCGCAGAATACTGTTCTCGATCTCTTCATATCTGGCCGGCTGCAGAATATAATCAAAGCTCCCCAGCGTCAACGCCGTCTGGGCATACCCGAAATCCGCATGGGCAGTCAGAAAGATACATGCCGTGTCAAATCCCTGCCCGTTTACCCAGGCAAAAAGATCCAGACCGCTTTCCCCCGGCATTTCTATATCACATAACATAATATCGATCCGGTGTTGTTCGAAGACCATTCTGGCTTCCTGCGCACTGTAGGCAGTGAAAACTTCCTGAATGCCCAGCTTCTCCCAGCAGATCTCTTTCCGAATACCGGCCACTACATAGATCTGATCGTCAACTATTAGAATATTCATCCGCTATCCAACCTTTATGCCCTGTCAGCTTCTGCCTGCTTCACTGTAAGGAAGGAATATCTCCACACAGGCGCCGTCTATATTGCGATAAAAAAAGCTGCAGTTATTCTGAAACAGCAGCGAAAATCTCTGCTCAATATTATGAATGCCCAGCCGTTCCGCCGGCAGACGTCTCTCCGGGTCGTTCAGGATATCCAATATTTCCTGCGGAAATCCTGACCCGTTATCCATGACCGTGATATTGACCATCTGCTCCTCTTCATTTTCCAGAAGTCGTGCCCTGATCAGTATTTTCAACGGTGTATCGTCATTTCTTTTATAGCGCAGAGAATTCTCCACATAGGACAAAATAGAGATCGGCGGAATGCCATATTCCCGCAGGCTCTTCTCGATATCCTCATACAGCTCCGGCGGCCTCGCATTACTCAGCTGCTGCAGCCTGATAAAAGCCCGGATGCTCTCCATCTCTTTAGAAAGCGGTGTACTTACGTCATGATCTTTCATCACCAGCCGCAGATATTCCGACATCGTCAGGATCATTTCCCGAAGCTGCCCGTAACTGCCGGCTGCTGCCATTCCGTACAGCGTTTTCAGACAGTTCAGGTAAAAATGGGGCCGGATCTGAATCTGATAATACTGGAGCTGTGTCTGCTGCATCTGAATCAGACGGTCATAAGCTAACAGCTTCAGTTTCTGGATCCGGTCCATCATGGAATTAAACGCAGAATTTATCCTGCAAAACTCCTGTACTTCACTGACAATATGCAGCCGCGACTCTGCCTCCACATCACGGATCTGCTCCATCGTCTCAACCATATCTTCCAGCGGTGACAGGAATCCTTTCTTCAAAAGCCGGTAACACAGGACGATCAAGGCAGCAAAAAACAGAGAGATAACGACCATGATCAGCGGTATCGACTGCAGACTCCAGATGCCGTGATACTCTTCCACAAGCAGAATATTGGCGTTCAGCAGATCCGAATATCCCTGTACCACAAACTGATTGCCCGCGCTGCCGCTGCGGTAACTGCCCTTATTCTCCCTGATCTTCACGCCCAGTTTCTCCATAGTATCTGTATAAGAAAGAAATGCGCCGCCGTTTTCAAACAGCAGATAGCTGTCGTCCTGCTTTCTGGACAGATTGCCGACCGCGATCAGACAGCCGCAGTAGGCGTGTCCCTGTCCCATGATCTTGATAAAATAATACTCGTCGCCAATTTTCTGAATCCGCCAGTCGGTGACCATATCATCTTCCTCGGATACCAGCTTCTGAAGATATGCCTGAATATTCTCCTTCTCAACATAGGTATTCTCACGAGCATAGGCGCCACTGAAAAAATCTGTCTCGGAACTGAGCACGCAAAATGCAGAAATGCCGTCGATCGACTTCATAAAGGACTCGAACTTTTCCCGCAGGATCTGTCCCTGCAGATAACTGTTCACATCACTCAGAGGATACCGTATCGAAGCAAAATTCACGTCATTGGCGATCATATCCGACATAAAATACTGCACATGTGCCAGATCCTCTTCGATAAAAGACTCATACATGGCAAGACGGGTTTGATTATTCTGCGTCAGACGCTGTGTATACACCGTATTACAATATACGTTCAGAAGAATCAGAAACAACAAAAAAGGTACGAGAAATATGCATAAAATCTTGATCAGCACCATTCTTGCGGAAGTCTTCTTCCCCGTCACGCTCCTGTCCTCCAGCTCCTTTTGTCTCTTTTCTTCCTTCTTGTTACAGGATATGGCCACCTTCGCCGGCATCACACCGTCACCGGCTGCATACCTTCTTCGATCTCTTCCCCTGCCGGACAGCACACCGCCGCCCGATATCCTGCGATATCTCCATACTCTTTCATCTGATAGGTCACATCATCAAAACACTGCTTCACACAAACCGCCTGCTTCGTTTCCTCCACCACGACAGAGAAATCATTAAGCGGCAGCGACATCCCCCTGCCTGTCACTTTCAGGAAGCTCTCCTTCATCGTCCAGATCCGGAACAGCCGCTGCGTGGTCTCTTCCGCCTCATACCATAGCTCCCCGTCGTCCTCGTCACCATCGCTCTGTGGCTGGCGGACGCTGCCGTCAGTCCGGATACTCTGCCTGCCCTTATCCTGACCTCTGTACAAAAACGCCAGCTCCTGCGCCGTAAAAAAGCGCTCAGCCACCTTAAGCCGTCCCGGCCTGATCCACTCAATATCATTGCCCACCGGGCTGTCTCCTATACTGCACATGGCATACGCGCCCGAATGGGACAGGGAAAAATGAATCTCCGGATAATTCCGCAAAGAGGGCTTACCCCATTCGCCAAACACATACTCCATGTCCCGCTCCCTGAGTCCGTTCCCGTAAATCCCCAGCGCATGATCCAGTGCAAGACCCGCGCCCAGACTCCTGTGCCTGTCCTTTTCCTGTTTCAGCTGCGCGATCTTACGCTGTCTGCAGGGTGACAGAAGATTCAGTTTTTCTCTGAAAAGTGTCTCGTTTTCAAACTGTGTCACATCAATATAACAGGTGTAGATCATACTTATCGTCACTCTCTTTATGTCTGTACTCTTTGAGGCAAACCTCCAGTCAATACATGGTATTATTTATTTCTTGCCTCTTCATCTATTGACTTCACTATTTTTTCAATATCACACACAAAATTTTGCACAATCTCTTTTGTAATAATATTTACCTGTGCATCTGTATGGGCTCTGTCCGACTGATGTGCAATAATGTTTCTCCTGCTAAACAACTCATTCAGACGTCTTTTCAATTTAACTTTTGTATTTTCAGTTCCTCCTCTTTGGTAAAAAGCTCCCTCTGCAACAAGTGCTGAATTGATTCCCAATAAATTAAGTTGTTCTCTTACCGACTCATAGGAAACCATTGTAATTGCTCGATAATAACCGTTTATATATTCAAGAAACCAGTCTATATCCTCACCAGATTTTAGTGCCACCTCTATAACGTTCATATTTACTTGAAGATTCTTATACTTGTCTGTCCGCTCCCAATTTTCATCATAAATTTCGCATAAACCATATTTTGTCAATTCGTGCATATAAAAGTCGAAACCGCTTGCCAGAAATATAATCTGTGCACGCCAGATATTTTCCCCTTCTATAACTTTTCCAGATGCAAACAATTCATCCGCCACATCAAATTGTGCATTTATGGCTTGTATAGTCTCTGCAAAATGTTGCAGTATTTGGTCTAACTCAAACCTGATAACCTCCGTATGAAATTTATCTCGTGTGTCTTCATTTCTTGCCACCAGGTCAAGATTTCTTTCCTCCATACAGTACCCCCTGCCCTAAATACTGTCTTCTAATTCATGAAAGAATTTTTTATTAAGCACAGGTATCGCACCATATTTTCCTGAAACATATCCTTTTTCCAAATTTTCAAATTTACGTACGTTTTTAATTTCAACAAGAGAATACAAATCTGTTGCACGCTCCTTATTTAATTGTGTAAACCATACCTGATCTCTCCTGAATAAATCTGTATCTAACAAACTTGTATCATGCGTTGAAAAAATTAACTGCGCAAATTTATCTTTCTGATAATGTTGAAATAATTGTACAATTTGAAAAATGACTGCCTCATGCAAACTGGCTTCTAATTCATCACAAATAAGTATTTTTCCATTATTCAAAATATCAATGATCGGGCAAATCATTTGAAATAAGCGCTTTACTCCGGCCGACTCTTCAGTCATCAAATCAACTTCAAATTGATCATATACTATTTTGGCTTCTATTCTGTTACCTTCCTGCGGCCCCAGCAAGCCTTTCAAAGCGTCGGGTAATTGTAACTCCTGCGGCAAATCCGCCAATTTTATTTTTTCAAGTTTTACTTT
>ERZ808037.410-NODE-410-length-40921-cov-7.327465_pt1 | contig 40921 bp, 35 predicted proteins | sample MGYA00380190_ERZ808037 | MGnify/ENA primary metagenome ERZ808037 (study PRJEB31490, sample SAMN06133399) | mouse gut metagenome | isolation source: J9 | host: mice | place: China: Chengdu | collected 2015-05 ...
ACTTCTGCCTGTCACGCCACGCTTTGTGCTGCTCGGCTTTCTTCTGGCGGTGCGCCGCAAGCCGCTCCGCTTCCTCCTGGGTAAGGTCGGCCCCGTCCAGCTTGGCAAGTTCCTTCAATGACCGTTTGCGGGTCTTCTCCGGCTGGCTGGCCTTTTTCTTGTCACGCTGTTTCTTTTGATAGGCCCGATTGCGCTCTAAACGCCGTTCTTCCTCCACCTGTTCCTCCGGGGTCAACAGGCCCGCCCGCTTCCTGGCGGTAAACTCCCGGCGCTCCTGCTTGTACCTCTCATACCGAACCTGAGCAAGCACCTGGGAGCGTTCCTCTTTTTCTGCCTGTTCCTCCTGCTGGCGGCGTTCTTCCTCCTGCTCCATCGGGGTCACAACATCGGCAGGAACCTCAAATGCGCCAATGAAATTGAAGTAAAAATCCAACCGCTGACGGCGCTGCTTTCCCCGTCCGCTGCCCTCATGGACAACGATTTTCTCGATAAACTCATTGAGCATGGGCGTAGTCAACTCCGAAAAATCAGTGTACCGATTGGCAAGGTCGATAAATTCCGCCATTCTCACCCGGTCAGCGTTCCAGTTGTCCAACAAACCCTGCCACTCCGTCATGGAGGCTTCCAGCGCGGCCTGTTCCTCGTCATACTCGGCAAGGAGGCGGCTGAAATGCTTGTCCGGCAGCTTGCCCGTGGCGTTTGCCTCGTACAGCTTCTTCACCAGTCCGTCCAGTTCGGCGTGGCGCTTCTTCGCCTGAGAAATCTGTTTCCGGCAATCCCTGACTGCTTCCTCCTGGCGCAGACTGGATGCTTCCCGAACCCGCTGAACAAACTCCTGCTCGTTATTGCGGACATACCAGCTTATCCGCTGGATGGCGGAGAGGATCGCCGCTTCCAGCTTTTGCGTGGCAACTGGAACTGAATTTTCAGCCAGTCGTCGTCGTTGGGGAAGTCGATTCCGTCCCCGATGGAGATGATCCGGACGCCCGCGTCCCGCAGGTCCTCCAGCTCTACCAGACCCCTGCTGTTGCGGCGGGAGAAACGGGAGAAGTCCTTGACGATGAGGATATCCATCCGGTGGTCTATCAGCTCCCGGCGCATTTCCTGGTAGCCGGGCCGCTGGTCGAAGGTGTAGCCCGACTTGTCCCGGTCCTCGTAGAAGGTCAGGGTGGAGTCGGGGAATTTTCGCTTCACAAAGTCCTCGATGATGGCCTTCTGGTTCTCAATGGAGGTGTTGTCCCGGTCCAGCTCCTCGTCTACCGAGATGCGGCAGTAACCGGCAATATCGAATTTTTCAATCATTGGCCTCACCTCTTATGTCCATATGTATACTTTTTAATTTTTTCATTACAGATAATATTGTATCACAATTTTTCGGATAAATTAATCAAAAAATTGGTCAAGAGCACACCATTTGCTGCTCTCGCCCTTGTTATTTCTACCTTGCACCCGCCCGCTGGCGAGTGCGTACCCTCTTTCTCCGGACCTCCTGCTCTGCCAACCGTTTCCGGTTGTAACATAGCAGCGCACTGGTTTCCTCCGTTAGATTTAGATCACCTGACATATATACCGCCACAATATACTTCTTTTCTCTATATTGTTGGTAGAAGTTTTTCAGCTGTTCTCTCAGGGTCTCATCCTGCTTTTCCTGATTCGTTAGCCAAACTTCCACGATCTTCCTGTCATCTCTGACATTGATCTCCAACTGTTTACCATATCTCCTTTCTAACTTAATTTGGTATTATTTTCTGCTTGCTTCATTTGTTTTATTCCGCCGCAGATTCTCCAGGATCACCTCATCCAATACATACCGTTCTTTGTAAGGACATATCCGATTATGATTTGAGGCTCCCGTTGAGTGAGCGGAGGCCATACAGGGCTCTCTGAACTATTTCTGGTTGGACAGCAGGTAGACCTCCTCGCAGAGCTTATCCATCAGAAAAAGCAGTTTTGAGACTGCCTCGGCATCCATACCTCCGACCCGTTGATGGCGGGTTATCTGTTTTACGTTGGAATAGATCATGTTGACGCTGGCGTGCAGAGCACGGTTCAGTTTCGGTGAATGGCCCTTGAAGTCATTTCCCTGTATCAGACGGCGAAAATAGGCTGTACTGCTCAACCTGGTCATTCCCATGTACCGTTGAAGCCGCCTATACTGTTCCTCTGTCATGCGGATGGAGAGGTTCCTGCTGTTGTCCCGCATAGGCTGGCGGACTTTTCTGCTCTTTCGATTATGCGGCACGGAGATACCCCTTCTTTCTCAGCGCATAGAGCCGTTCGTATATATCTCCCAAAAGACGGACGGCATAACGGAGCTGCTCCGTCGTGCCGCGGCCGCTGTTAAAATCCCGAGCGATGCTGTTGATTTTACGTCCCACCTCGTCCATGAAACGGATAACTTCCCAGGTCTCCTCCTCCCGGTGCAGGACAGGGCGGTTGGCCTCTAACTGCGCCATCAGCCAGGCATTTGCGGACAACCTGTCCGCCCTACTCTTTTTCTTCAGCGCGTCATACTCCTCCGCACTCATGCGGACACAGGTACGATGAATTTGATTGCATATGTTTTTCACTCCTCTCAAAGATTACCGCCCACAGGCGGCATTGGGGTCAGGGGAATTTCCCCTGCAAGTGGCGTTTTGACATCAAAATGCGATGCTTGCGCCCTCACCGCCGAGGGCGGCGAGGGCCTCGACCCCGCCGCTGGCGGGGCCTTTTTCAAGCGGTAGGTGGATTTGAATTGGCGGGCAGAGCCCGCTGTTTCCAGCAGGCACAGGACGATATCCCGTATAACATCACCCACTTCGGAAATATTCAGGTCATTTGTCAGACAATCTGATATCCCTGCGTTGTGTATCAATTTACACACTGCCTTTCCAAAGAAAAAGGTCCAATGCGTATCAGCATACACATCGGGCCGTTCAAAGTTATTCTTCATTTTGAAGTGCCATCAGAAAGTCCAAAACAGCGGCATTCGCCGTAGTATCCGATTCCTCCGATGCTTCTGTCACTTGTGGAATCGCCACTTTTTTCATTTCTTCCCGGAGAACCTTCCGCAAAGTATCCTCCAGGCACTTTTGCCTATGATAGCCGCAGACCGCCTCGCAGACAGCGCTGGTCTTGTTCTTTTGCTGAGAGAGGATTTCCCAGGTTTCCCGCTGCAAGGGATTGTCCAAAGACAGCACAATGTGAAGCCGTCGTTTTTTACCACTATGTTCAACCTCCATCAGAATGCCCACTTATCTGCCTATTTGCATCCAAAATTTCGCTTTTGAGCAAATCTCCAATGGTTTGAAAGGTCCGGGCCAATTCATAGGACTCTTTCACAGAATCCTCAACCTCATCCGGCCTCATGCGGGTACACTCCACCCAACAGCGTACATTTTCCAGTGTAGGCGTCAACAGAACGGCTCGTTCGTATGCCTTACAAAACAAGAATGCAATTTTGTGCTTGGAATCTGCTTCAGCGTCCAATTGGTCAATTTCCCGCACAGCCGACAGCATCTCTGCGGCAGCGGGTTCTTGTTCCTCCGGTGGCAGTTCCTGGATAGCTTTTAGGATTTTCCAGCCCCGGTTGACAGACACTTTCTTGTTTTCCAGAGCCTCTTTCAACGAGGGGGGAGCATTCTCGGACAACTGCGCGATCCTGCCCATGGCCTGCTCTCCGATGCCAACAGCCTGGGCCATCTCCTTACGGGTGTCAACAGGTGCGAAACTTTCTGGTGAATTCACCAAAAGGTCGGTTCGGGTTCCCTGATTCGCCTTTGCTCTGGCTTCAATCTCCGGTTTTAATTTCAGCGCAATCTTGCCCAACTCCCATTTGTCCAGGTTGCGGCGGCCCTTCTGGGTGTCCAGCGCCCACTGCTTGGCTTCCAGCAGATCGACGAACGAAAACACCAGCATTTTGTAGGGCAGACCATGTTTTTCGCAGATACGGAGCCGGTTGTGTCCGTCAATGACAGTCATATCCTCGTTGACGATGACAGGAGCGTAGCAGCCGTTTTCCAGGATATCGCGCTCCAAAGAAGAAAACTGCTCACCGCTGAGAGGCGGGAGCAGTTGTTCCATCTCCGGCAGGACGACAGGCGTCCGTTCAAAGCTACTATAAGTCGTTTTTGTGTTTTGCAGAGTACCATCTCCTTCAGTTTGATGTTTGAGAGCTTCCGCTGAGATGTGCCGCTCTACCCAATCCGGTTCCTGACAGGCAACCCTGCTCGGCGCTGTGTCGTTTGGCTTCCCTTGGCCCGCTCCCTCAAACTGAAATCATGGCAGGCTTCCCCGAAAAAGTATCCGATTGGACGGTCATTCACTTTTACCCCAGACACAAGAAGTGCCTGGGGTACAGCGTAAGCCTGTAAATGAATTCCAATCTCTTTCGAGAAAGCCTGTATGTAAAACAATATTAACCTAATAATTCCAATAATATCGCTGTGATGCGCAGTATAACATCAACGAGCGGATTTGTCAAGAAATTCTATTAGAGTTTTTCTAGAGTTTTTCTTGAGAGAATTCAGTGAAAAGCAGGTTGACATTATCGAATAAATGTGTTATAAACTGATTAAGTTCTGTAAGAGTCTCATGGCACAGCTCCGTGGGAACAGAAACGCAGGATTGTCGATGATATACGAAATTGGATACATTATTTTTAGGGAGAGAGTGTATCTTATTGTAGCATATTCGATAATTGTGTTATCTGGAGGCCTTACAGTTATTACACTGTAAGGCCTTTTTTTCAGGACGAACAACTTTATCGGAGGTAAAAATCATGGTAACCAATCAAACGCTGTTAAACGCTGGAGAAGGCGGCCCTTCCGTCGAGTTAATTCGTGTGGATCGGATGTATGAGTCCCTAAGGTACAATGACTATTCTGCCCAGAATGGTCTGGGGGAAATCGTCGACAATTCTATCGAAGCAGGAGCTGCTAATATTGCGGTAAAGTTTGCGGTAAAAAAAGTTTTGAAACCCGGGAAGAAAAGGGCGGTAGATACAATTGCAGAAATTGCTATAATAGATGATGGATACGGTATGGACTTCGATACAATTTATAGATGCCTTGCTTTGGGGGAATCCATTCACAAATCTAAAAATCACAGCATTGGGCGATTTGGTGTTGGCATGACTTTAGGCGGCATTTCATTAGCAAGAAGAATAGAGGTTTATTCTAGAATTCACAGCAAGGAGGAATTCTTCTACACCTTTATAGATTTGGATGATATCCGGAAGGGAAATCAGATCTGTATCCCTAAGCCTACGCTACAGACCCCTCCAGAGGAATATATCAAATTGTTAGGTAACTCCAGCGGGACAATCGTTATCCTAAAAAAATGCGATCGTGTAGAGGGGGATTTTGAAGGATTTACTAATTACCTGGGCCGAACATACAGAAAATTTATCGAACGCGGGCTTAAGATTAGGCTAAATGATGAGCTTGTATATCTTCATGACCCTTTGTATATTGCCGGACCCACGGTTTTCGATGTTCAGAAACTCAAGAATGAAGGGATAACTGAACCTAAAGCCACCTTGCTGGGCGAAGAGAGCATCCAATTAGATATTCCTGATTCTCCGGGGAAAACAGCAAATGTTACCATCCGTATGTCCTTGCTTCCAAAAGAATGGCGCACTGAAAGGGGGGCAGGCGGTGGTGCCGAGGCAAAAAAACGTAAAATTGACCAAAATGAAGGCATTTCTATTTTGCGTGCCGACAGGGAAGTTCTATATGCGCATGTCCCATATATTACCGGCAAAAAAGGAGAGGCCAGATCCCTTGACCTCGATAGGTGGTGGGGATGTGAAATTTCCTTCCCTCCAGAGCTGGACAGTTATTTCCAAGTAAGATATATTAAGCGGGGAGCAGAACCGATAGCATCCTTAAGAGACCAAATTCGAGAAGTAATTTCAAGAACCATCAAAACTGCTCGTAATATTATTCAGGAAGATTGGGCCAAGAAGAAAATGGCTGATAATGCAGAAACAGGCACTTTTGAAAAAGCCGAGCAAACAATGGCTCACGCGGAAAAATCTTTACCAAAGAGTAAAAAAGGGAAAGGCTTAAATAAACGAGAGAATGAGCATAAACTCGATACAGTGGCATCCGCGGCCTTGGGTAAAGAAAAGGATGATCCTGAAAAGAAAGCTAAGAAGAAAGATGAAATTCGCAAAAAGCCATATTCCATTGAGCTGGTATCCTACCCTCCATCCAATTTGTTTGAAACCGTACACCTCCTGGACAATATTGTTATTAAGTTGAATATTAACCACCCCTTTTATAAGGATGTGCTGCAACCGTTATGTGAAAGCCGGGAAAACGGAGAAGACGGAAGCTCCACAGCACAGCAACTGCAGCAGGATATAAAAAACGCTATTGCGCTGCTGTTGTTCGCCTATGCAAAGGCAGAGTCCATGTTTGAGAACTCTGAGGATCTGTTTGAAAATTTGCGTATGCAGTGGGGAGCGTCTCTCCATACTGCATTGACCCAATATGATCAGGAGAAAACACAATAGAGCATGACAAAGAGCCGTGTGCTGGGTAACAGCACACGGCGTTTCATGAAGGCACTACGATTGGAGTATCTTGATCAGAGCGGCAGCAATCCGATCAACTTCTTCTTCCGTATTGCGTTTGCCCAGGGAAATGCGAACCGTTCCTTTGGCAAAAGTCTCGTCAAGTTTAATTGCCTGAAGAACGTGCGATATTTCTGTATTTGCGCTGTTGCAAGCAGAGCCGGTGGAAATGCTAATCCCCATCAAATCCATCCGGTGCAAGATCGCTTCTCCATCTGCGCTGGGAAAAGAGAGGCTGAGCAGCCCTGGAAGTTTTGTGCCGCCGCCATTACGCCGATAAGAGATCCCCGCTTCTCCCAGCCGGTAGATAAGCCGGTCTTCTAAGTTGGAGATGATCTGCCGGTTTTTTTCCAGCGAATCGCAGTTCAATTTTAAAGCTGCCGCCATGCCCGCAATAGAGGCAATATTTTCCGTTCCGGCACGGAGGCCCTGCTCCTGTGCGCCACCGTCTGCATAGGGTACGATTTTCGTGCCGCGCCTGATATACAAAAAGCCGATTCCCTTCGGACCGTTGAACTTGTGGGCCGAGGCCGAAAGCATATCCACGCCGAGCTTCTGCACATTAATATTGACATGCCCCACGGCCTGTACCGCATCGGTATGAAAAATCGCGCCGTGCCGATGAGCAATAGCACATAGATCCTGAATAGGCTGGATGGTTCCGATTTCATTATTGGCATACATGATAGAAACCAGACGTATGGGACCGCTAACGGCATCCTCCAGCATTTCGGGTAGAATCAAGCCGCCTGTCGTTGGCTGTATATAGATAACCGGCCAATGGAGCCTTTCGATCGCCTTGCAGGCACGAAGGATCGCATGGTGTTCAAAAGCGGAGGTGATGACAGCGCGGTATTGGCGGTCCTCAAATGCGGAACCTTTGACCGCCCAGTTGTCGCTCTCCGTGCCGCCGGAGGTAAAATAAATCTCCTCTGGCAGCGCACCAATGCATTCCGCAATAGCAGCTCTTGCTTTTGCAAGAACCCTTTTGGGCTTTCTGGCGAAACTGTATGGCTGGGCGGCATTCCCATACTCCTCAAGGAGCCATGGCATCATTGCTTCAAACACGGTCGGGTCCAGCGGAGTTGTTGCCGCATGATCCGCGTAAATTGGTTGTCTCATCCGTTACGACCTCACTTAAACAGTGTACACCCCTCGTTTTTGAATTCCTCGATCTTGTCGAGTAATTCTTCCACGGTACAGTCGAGATAATCCGCCAAACAATTCGTGCAGAGAAACGTCTTGACATCCGTCCCCAACAGTTTTTTGTTTATGCCGATCTCATCCTTTGACAGGGGGGCGTGAAAGCACGCCCTGCACTTCTGTGTTTTCATCATTTCCTTAAATCATTCACCGTAAATTGCGGGATATCCTTTCCGCGGTACTCTGCATCCATAATACCAAGCTGCATCTTGATCGTCGCTCTCATATTGCAGGCCCGGCGCAGACAGTAGCGGTTGAAGTCCCTTGGTTTAATGTCTTCTGGTTTTCTGACCTGTGGGAATAAAAGTTTCAAATAGGCGGCAGCGATACGCTTTACGGCCTCGGTGTCTCTTGTATCCGCCCCGTCAGGAACCAGAACTAACTTATCGACAACGGCGCGGTAGGTGGTATCCTCCCGGAGTTCATGCAAGATGGAGCAGAAATATTCAGAATTCAGCGCCCATCCAGAAATCTTGAGATTGTCCGTCATACGGGGGATATTCCAGCCCTTGATGAAACCGTGGAACCGCTCGATCAGAGCGGATTCGTGGAACACCTTGGGGAGCTCGCAGAACATATCCGTAGTTCCGCCATTGTCCATCGTCTCTTTGGAAATATTGCCGCAAAGGATCACACCGGATGTAGCTGTACCCTCGTAGTTGCCCACTGTAAATACGCCAGATTCAAGATATCCTTTTAGGGCCGCTCGCATTTCGTCCACATCCGTAAAGGAAATGGTCTGAACCTCATCCAGGGTAATAAAGTCATGACCGGAGACCAAACCTTCCGTTCGCCTGGAGATATCATAGAACATCTTTGCCCGGCTCATCACCCCGCCGCTGGAAAGCCAGCCATATCTGCTGACACGGCCGAACAGATAGGACTTGCCGGTACCCTTTGGTGCCAGCTCAATGAGATTCAGCCGTTTCTCCACAAAGGGAAGCAACCTGGTGAGCATGGTCAACTTTTCTTCTTCGTTTTGATATCCGCTAGCATTGTAGTCCACAGCGCCCAGAAGCAGATCGATCCATTCGGAAGTCGCGAACTTTGTCCGTACGGTTTTGTAGTAATCCAAGTCAATGGAGTACGGGCAGAAATTCTTAAAGCTGTTCAGGCGGATCTTCCCCGGTATCTTGGGAGAAACCGAGTCATCCGGCGGCCTGTAGGCCAGCTCGATCATGCCCCATACTTCGCGGCCGCTGACCAGTTCTTCCTTGCAGGATTCCCATACATGATCTTCGATGATTGTCTCCCTGGAAGAAAGACCAAAATCAGGAAGTGCGAAGGATGCCTCTCCGGTCCGAATATCGATTTCGACGGAGATCTTGGCCAGCATGCGCACTCGCTCATAATCTTTCACAATCCGGCTTTTGATGGCGGTCCAGTCATTTTTTTTCGGAATAAAACGGTGAACAAAGTCAGCCAGCTCCTCGCTGTCAAAGTTTCCCTCTTCATCCTCAAACTTTCGTAGAAGCCAGTCGCGGGTAAAAGAGGGAAGGCTCAATGCGGAAAAAAAGTTACTGTTTTTCAGGTCCTTATAGACCACCATCTCGTCGAAATAATTTCTCAGCTTCTCGATCATCACGTCTTCCATGGAACGCCTCCTCTCTTACTGGAAGAAGTCATCCTCTTCCTGAGACTTTGTTTGTCCGCTCCGCTTTTCAATGGTGAAAGAAACGGAACCAATCAGGTTGTCTCCGTCCAGAACATCCGCCGTGTAAGTCCCAGAACGCTTGAAGTCATCGAATACGACTCTATGCTTTTTCTCGCCAATGGGCGTAGAGGGATACAACCGGTCGTTAAACCGCAGGGCAAGTGCGTTAATCCTGGAAGGGCTAAAAATCTCGATAGACGGGTTCTCATCCCAGCTGGACCACGCAATTTCCGTCATGTTCTTCAACTCAATGGTTCCGTGGAACAAAGTGACCTGAATGACCGGAACCAGCACTTCCTCCAGAGAGGCTCCCCCGTGTACTTCCATGCTGGAGAGCCTGCCGCCCTGAAACCGGTCGTAGTTCGCAAGGACCCAAAATCCATGTTCATCGGTGGCCGTATCCGGCTTTTCATTCACTTCATTTTTGGGACAACATCTACCGGAATGCTCACCTTTCGTTGCCATTTTCCACTTATTCACTACGTTATTTGTTACAGCGAGACGACTGGCCCCGTGGTCGGAGGTAATGACAACTGCAGAAGCCCGGCTTTGCACCAGCTCGTTCTTGGCCCAGGTCAAGGCATCGTCAATGACTTTCAATTCCGTGGCAAGGTGAATGGGGAGCTTCTCAGATTCGTAGTTGAAGCTCTGCTCCCCCTCGTGTTTGATGTCATCCAGCTTTTTTGTCTGCGCTTTGCTGCCCTTCCAGTCGTCATAAAAATCCCGATTCAAATATGTCAGCGTAGGCAGGACGGCGCGGCCGATTTGAACCGTAATGTGCAAGCCCAGTTCCTTCGCTGCGGCTTGAATATAGGCAAGATATTCCACGCCAAGCGCATCAAGCCAGTAGAGCGCCGTCTTGCCGTCATCCAGTTTCTCAACCAGTAGGTTCCTAGTATCCAGGCTGGTATAAATGCGGTTTCCATCTGTTGCAAGATCAATGACATGAGAACGAAAATCAGGGTCAACAACATTCATGACCTTTTGCTTTTTGTAGCGGCCGAAATAAGAAGTCAGTACATCTGCGTTCTTGCAGTTGAACGTATACTTTTCCAGGTATTTGGCGAGAGCGGGATAAATGTCCTTCAGCTCCGCCGGGATACGGCCAATCCTGGCAATTTCCCGAATGATGGAGAAACGCTCGTCCTCCGTGTTGTCTGCTAAATAATAGATACGGTCTGCGTCCTTTTGCGCACTGCGGGCCGCATAGCGGGATGCCTCCGGGCAGTTCAGGTTTTTGAGGAGCTTTTTTCTCTCGTGATAAAGCGCCCAGAAATCCTTCTGCTTTTGGGGGATGTCAAGGAGCGCGTCGAAAAGCCTGTTTCGATACATTTCGTAGTTCGAAGAAGAGGAAAGAACCAGCTTGAGATAGCTGTTGTGCGGAGGATACAGCTTCATTCTAAGGTAAGTCCTCCAGTGTAGCAGATCCTGTTCATCTTGCTCAAGGCTACGATCCTGATTATACTCAGACCAGAAACTATCCTTCAGCACCGATGCGGCCACAGAAAAGCCCGGCGTGCTTTCCTGAACCGCTTCATAGGAAGAGGAGATTGTTTGGGCGGCCAAAAGCGGCAGGTCCGTTTGAACATACAGTTTTCCTTTTTCTCCTGTTTCCAAAGCCCGCAAGAGACAGAGAAAGTTGCCGTACGCCTTGGGGAAGGATATTACAGGCATAACCTGTACCACTGCATAATCCAGCGAGGAAAGAACCTCACAATACCGGCGGGCGTTGAACTTCCGGTCGGCCTCGTTTAGCTTGGCAATGTGCGTACGGACTCCGCGGCAGAATACAACCAGTTTCCCATCTATTGGAAGATTCTTGAGCCGTCCCAACACATTTGCCTGCCCCGACAGCGCGACGCAGTCTCCCAAACCAAGGAGGATTCGTTGGCCGCTGCCATTTTGAATGTCATCGCAGAGAGAGTCATAGTTCACAAAAGAGTTATCGCCGCAGTAATTACTGGCCTTTACTCGCGTGAGAGCGGAGCAGCTGCTTAAAACTTGGTTATATTCGATGCTTCCCTCAACGACCACAAAGTACGGGTACGCAATGTCGCTGCGTAAGTATTCGCAAATTCTGCCGGCTGCCTCTTCGGCTGATACTGTACGCAAGCCTTATTCCCCCTCTTTGTTGATAATCGAGATCCCCACTTCAACGTCATCGGTGACGAGGCGTTTCAACAGAGCCTTTGCCTCATCTGCATTCATATCGTCAATCTTTTTCATCACCGCACTGTTGCCGCCGTTTAGATATTTGGAACGGGCAAGTTTTTTAATTTCTTCGGCAGCAGTAGGGCTGCCGTACCATTGATCACAGCTCTCCGGAACATGATCTCTCAGATGCCTGCGTACTTCGTCAGGGTCAGTTAAAACCGTCGCATAGCGGCCAATTATGCAGCGCATGAAAGCGGCCTCAATTTTAATCGCATCGCTCAGATCCGTGATGAACGCAGGCTTTCCAGAGAGATAGTCCAGCGCAAAGGCTACATCGCTTTTGTCTGCGTTGTTATTGTCGATCACCTGAAACAGTTTGGATGCATTTTGCAGTTCGACGGACGGCACCATGGCTCGAATCGGCGTTTGATGCCGGTTGCACCATTCGTGGGGTGTGATGGTTTGTGTTAAGCTTTCCCACAAGGCCATCAGCTTGAAGCGCTCCTGCTCCATACGGATGGCATCGGCCTCCTGGCGAATGTTTTTTTCATAGGTGGATCTGTCATCTAAATAGGAAGAGCCCGGCAGCTTACTGTACAGTTTGAGAATTTCCTTCTCACTGAATCCGATGAGATAGAGGGAATACTCTTCCTTGAACACGTTCATCTTGTGCTCTTTCAAAGCGTCAATGGCAGAAGATTTAGCCTCCAGCTCAGCAAGGAATTTCTCGTGCTTGTCATAGGACAGGTCGCAGTCCTCTGCGATGTTTTTCAGACAGTCAAAGAAGTAGGAAAGTTCGGGAATCTTTGCCTTGCAAACAGAGTGTGGAATTTTAAGAAACTTACTGTACTCCCTCCATGCTTGCATACAGGAAAAGAAAGAGGAGGTACTGGAAACCGAATCAAAGTCGTTGCTCTTAAGAATAATTTTGTAATCCACCAACAGCTTATGAAGTTCCTCTATGCCGGTCGTCTTATCCCAGAGCCAAGAGGCCTCGCCAGAGCCGATTTGCCGCCTCACGTCGCCGACAATGTTTTGAATGCCAATAGAAACAGCGACAGAAAGCAACTCTCCATTCTCAAATTCATGATGCAGAAACTCCAGCATCGCCTTGGGGCCGTTTTCCTCCGTGATAAGTGCAGCCATATTGGAGGACGCGGTGGGCACTTGGTTCAGCATTTCGCCAAACTGTCCCGCAAGAGAGGGAACCGTTTCTCCCGTTTTAGCGTTGGCAATGTCGGCCAGCTTATCGATGAAATTCTCCAGGCTGTTGGTATCGATACACTTAAAACACCATACGGGATAACCAATATCCCGCAGCCTTACCCGCATTCTAGAGGCGGCCTGCTCTACAGAGAGGTTTTCCGGTACGCCAAACGCATCATGTGCAAAATCCACGAACTTCTTTTGATTTTGCGTCATGATTTCAATGTACTTTTCTTTGTAGTTCTTAATGGGAGAAATTTTATGCTTGATATATTCGCCGATATAGTCGCCCAGCGTCTCCGGCGTCATAACGCCTCCATTATCGCCGGCGGTTCCAACGCTGAACCGATACGGTTCTTCAGAATATTCGCTTAACAGAAAACCGGCAAGATAGGCGTACAAAGCGCAGGGCATGAAACCCAGCCCCATCAAGTAATCATAAATCATGCCGATCGAAATCCGCACATCTGTCTTAAAGGCATCCTGGATCATCTTGTCCAGCTTAACCTTGACCCTGGATACGCTGTTGTTAGGAAAGTCCTGCACATAATTGGGGCATCCGATCACATCACCCATCAGGTTTTGCACGTATTCCTTTGTAAAAATGCCGGGCCTGGTAAAATCAGCGGCCTTCCGCAGGCGAATTCCCCGCTTAGCAGCGTCGGCCCATGATGTGCTGGTAAAGAAGTTATTCGATACCTTAGCATTATCAAAGGACAGCGGATATGCTTTTAGCACAAGATCGGAAAGCGCTTCGTTCAGCAGTTTCATACTGCCGCAAGGCATCTTAAAGGATCTGGACTTGTATACCACAAAATTACCATTTTCAAGAACGGCCTTCCATTCGCCAAGGAGTTCCACCTTGTTCTTCAGCTTATCATCGGCTAGCTTACTGTCCTTCGAACGCCAGTATTCCTCCTGTGCCGCCACGTCGATGTAGCGATCGAAACGGTCTAAGCCCATCATATTGGCGCTGGCATCAATAAATGTGATATCCTTGTAAATATCCTGCTTCACCGCGTCCCCAATGAGAGAATGTACCTTCTTCTGCTCGTCTTCATTTCGAGCGTAGCAGATGACCCCGCGGAACTGATAAGTTTGGGGTTCATTGATCATCCGGTTGATGGATATTGTAAAGTTGTCGACGGTTACATCAGTAAATTCATATCTCGTTTGAATAGAAATAGGAAAATTGAACGCCTCTCTGATCTCACCTGCATTTAACAGGGTAGTGGTCTTCGTTTCCCTTCTCAAGCGATCCTGAATGGCATCAATCTGTACCTGATCTGCGGCTACGGCAGCGGAAGCGTATTCCTTTACACGGCCATCGGAGTTAATGTACAATATCTTCTTGGGCAAGAGCATATTGTGGATAATATTAATGGCGAAGCCATTCTCCATGGAATCATCGCCTTGGAAGGCCAATTGGATATTCTTATCGGTTGGCCGAAACAGTTCCACAGCGTTGTTCAGCTTCTTGCTGATGGCCTGCATCATGAGGACGGTTTTCAACACCCGCTTTTCATTCAGGCTGCTCAGCTTAGATTCATTGCTGGGATAAGTATCCAAAATCGTTGCGATAGCGCTGTCCAGATTGCTGCGGCCAGTGGTAGAGGTGTTTTCGTCGGTTCCTTTTTCGTAGAAGAAATTCCAGAGAAAGTCGATGGTCAGAATCTGAGAGTCATCGGGGCTGTAGTTGTTAATGAACCATTGGAATGCCTGGAGGTTATCACTGTTATCGTTCTTGATAAAGTTAAACATACTCCGTTGGTTTGACGCGAAAGAAGTGGAGATATGTTTCAATAAAAGCGCTGCCATGGGGTGGATGGGGAAGATGCCGCGCATGACCTCGTCAGAGATGTGGGCCTGCTCGCACACGGCCTTCCTAGGCTCTGTCATGTAGTCGTTCAGTTCACGCGTCAGTTCCAGGTATTCATCATGTGCGGGCCCTTCCTTAATGTGCATGGCATCGTGGATCAGTTCAAAAGCGATGTTGTCCGGCATTTCGATTGAACTGTGGGTGAAGCGATCGTATACAATCTTGAAAGCGCCTTGTTCAGCAGGACCTACTAAGGAACCGCTCATATGGGTAACAATGACCATGTAAAAGGGCTTGCTCTCAGACAGCTCCGCCAGCTTCTGGAAAATATCCAGAGATGACTTGTTGTTTTTGAAGAAGGACGAGAATTCGTCCCAGAAAAATACGATGGCTTTGAGATGGTTTTCATCGATGATATCGGTCAGCCACTCTCGAAGGTCATCCATGCTGATCTCAAACATGGTGATGCCTTCTTTGTCTGCCAGACGAAGGATATCGTTCAAAAGTGCGTCCGCACTGACGTTGAGGTTCAAAAGCTGATTGACAATGTCATCTGCGGACTTACCGTTGAAGCTTCCGCAGCCGCGGTATTCCGGCTTCTTGAGCAGTAGCTCAAAAATTTGCTTGTGCGTTTCGTCCGCAATCCAATTTGCGATCCTGCCGCGCAGAGTACGCTGGCCCAGATAGTTGATGTTATCCGTTTTCAGCGCCTTAGTCACGCTGTCATAGACCGCCATAATCAACTGACGAATTGAACTGATTTCACCGCTGCCGTAACGAGATACCGTGATGATTTTGCCCTCCTTATGCGCAAGGAGCTTATTCATCAAATCCGGCTTTTTTCGCAGTGCATCCGAGCGGTTGAAGTACTCCCGCAGCTCTGTCTCCGGGCAGGTCAGGAGATTCTGAAGCGTCCACACTACCCTGGATTTTCCGGTACCATAGGAACCTTCCACCCAAATGCCGTGCTTGTCCCGCCCGGTTTCCCGAGCCAACATACGCTCAGCCGCTTCCAGCAGTTCAATAAAAGTTTTGTGCGGATAAGTGGACTGCCACCGGTTTTTCGGGTCCTTTACAGAATCCGGATTAATTTCGGGGTAATAGGTCGGATCAATGGAAAAATACTCACTATACTTCATGTGGCACCCCCTTAAAACAGCCCCAATACGCTCTCTGGGGAGTAGTAATCCCGCAGAGTGATCTTATCCAGATCGTGTGTAAAGGTAACGTCGATATACGCATTGTACTGCGCGGAAAGGCCTCGCAACATTGCCTCCATCTCGTCCCTGGTGAGACCAAACATTTTTACCGGGCTGATGCCTTTGGATTGAATGTGTATATCCATCAGGGTGTCAAGGGTAAACTGGTAATAATCGCCGCATTCTTTTGCATAGCGGTAGAGGGAGTAGAGGAGAATTCTGGGATCAATGGAAGACATTTTAGTTCTTGTTAAAGATTCAATCCTGTTTCCTGTTGTCTCAACCGTTCCAAAATTCAGCACGGTACCAAGGGGAAGCTCAATCAAGCGTCTAAACGACTTCACAATAGAAGCAGCGTCTTTCGCGCTGACACCCTCTTCCATAATTTTGTTCGTCAGATATGCCCTGGGAAACTGCTCTCCAATCGGCATATTGTCGATGTACCACCGAATCTGGGGGTTGGCATAAGCGAGTTGTATTAGAATCAATCCCCAAGCTGTGCTGCTCTCCCAGCCGATTCTTAAAATGAAATCGAAAAAGGATGTCGTCCTCGTCTTCTCAATCAGACTGGAATCCGAAAGAAAACGCTTGAACATACTAATTTGCATGGGGCCCAGCCCAGAGTCGGTAAGAAAATCGTTCCCCGATGCAAAAAAGTTTTTTACCCAATCAGGTTTTGGAGCATGATCTGCAAATGTATTGATGCTCTTCATAACTCTACCTCCGTTTTTCGGCAGTTGGACGGAATGATACATTAAACAGCCTTCGTCAATATCATGGCAGCGCCTGCAATGTACGCATTTGTCGATGTGCAGCCCTTCATGAAATGAAATACAGCCATTTTTGCAGTTCGCTTCACAGACCCGGCATCCCACACAATAAGCCGCCTTGTGAAAAACCTGCTTAAGGTATTTCGCATCATTAGTTTTATCAGCAGAAACAGGAAAACGAACGGTATAGCCATCTTTAATTGGTTCTACCGTGAAACTGAAACTTATGTCACCAAGTGTCTTGATCCACTCATGCCAATCAGTATTTGGGTTTGTAACTGTGATAGTCAAGTATCCATCTTTGGTCTCTTCTTGATATTTTGACTTGTTTCCTATAATATCACGTCCATTTTTCCGTTCGATCCATCCACCGTTGAGAATATAGGAATCAATATTCTTATCTTCAATCGTTTCTTTAATTAGGGTTGTGTATTTGTCTATTTTATCGGGATAGCATAGATAGCGGAATGCATTGGAGATTCCACGCCCCATCGGGCAAAATAAGCAGCCGACCCGGGAATTACCCTTTTTGTAGGCATCATTGATTGGCAAATTGTGAGTGAAAATGTACAGCCATACTTCCGCTGAGGACCAGTCCAGAATGGAATTATGGGAATGCTGGCCTTTCTGTTTTTTGCCGTAATTCTCCTCATCGTAATCAGAGCGGGCAGCGCTTTCCTGAGCTCGTACCCCTACGAAATCCATCCCCACATAGTCGTTTTGGTCCAGAACCTCGCGGATCCTCAATGTTTGTGGCGCAGCTTTATGTACCGAGCAGCACCATCGAAGCACTCGAGAAGGCGGGCCAAACAGCCGCCAGCTTTCTTCCGGTTTAAAGTGAGTAGCGGCTCGGTAGAAGTCAATGCCTTCGGCTTTACATTGTGCCTCTACTTTATCAACTAAAGCATAGGTATCCGGAAATTCCATCTTTGTATCGCCAAAGACTACCATAATACGGCTGCGTGGTAAGGATTTTTTTACCAGCTCCAACAAAACAACACTGTCCTTGCCTCCAGAAAATGCCACATGAAAACAGTCCAGTTTTTGCCACCGTTTGTAAATGTTGTAAATCTTCTTCACCGTGACCTGCTCAATAATATCCATAAGAATCCGGTTTTTCTCGCACATGCGGGAAAGGTCAACCGGCTCCAAAACCGTCCCTGGCGCCAAAACTGGTATTTTCGTTGCTTTGCCGTCAGCGTCCCCCTTATAGGCTATTTCCATAGTGGGTTTCTCATAGAGAGAGCCGCCTGTGGTATGAAAGATGACCTCCCCCCTATAGATGTAATGGTTTGCTTCGGCCCACATATAAGGGGTATCCTGCTGTTTTTCATACTGCCACATTGCGTCAATCCCCAGAAAATCCAGCTCCTGGGCATAGACTGGCCTTGGCTCCTTTGACATCATTGCAGTTTTGTCGTTCAGCAGGAGGCCTCCGGTTTCGGGATCGTAGGTATAGTCATACATCGGCGATGTCCTCCTGAAGTCTAATTTCCTGGGCTTTGCTAATGATCCTGCCTGTCTCGATCCTGCGGAGCGTATAGGCATTCTGAGTAAGGAATTCTGCTATGATATCCCCGCAAAGCGATAGCCCGCTTTCTGCAGCCGTTCGTGCCAACAAGTCATTATAGCTGTCAAACCGCATTTGCACCGGGAAAATGGCGCCTACCGGACGGTTCTTGGCAGGGCCGCCCATTGTGCGGAATTGCAGGCTTTTATGTCTGCAAAAGCTGTCCAATAAGAAAGGGTTCCACGGATGCCCGTCCACCTCTGGAAAGGAAGTGAAACTTTTGACGCTTGCCAGAGGGATAACTTTGCCTTGTACATAGAGGGACAAGGCATCGTCAATAGCGCGAATATTGAAATCAATTGCGTCAAGGCTTACAAAGTGATCCCGATCGACCCGGATCATCGTCTCACACGCCGCGTAAAGAGAGCAGGTCGATCTGTCGGTCAATTCTTCTTCATAGGCCTGCAACTCCGAAAGCGTGGTTTCACGCAGACCCTTGCAATGCTCCATCATGATCATTGGAGCGGTGAGAGATACTCCCAGTGGGGTAATGATGGAGCGGTTTTTAGCATAAAGTGGCGCAAGGTGTTTAAGATATAGCGCCTCCTGAATTGCCGCTTCAGACATATCTGAATTCCATTCCGTGCTTTCGGAAACGGATATCCGCCGGAACACAGAAAAGCCTTGACGTTCAATATCCTGGGATATGGTATCTAAAGACTGGTCAATATCTGCTTGTGAAAGCTGGATCCGGTCTGTCAAGGCGTAGGTTTCGTCCTTGACCCAAACAAATTTATTGCTGTAACTGCATACCTGGCGGATTTGAGATAAGTCTGCATAGACAAGGCGTACTTTGATTTCGCCATAGGTTCGCATGGATGCTTCGCCAAAGCAATTTACGATATCTTGCTCCAGGGTATCGTCATCCGTTGGAGCAAAAAAAGTACGGTTATACCACATATTCGGTAGGATCTGCCTCAAGATAGCGCTGAGCATATCTGATGAAAAGATGCCGGCTCTGGTCATAAAATCCAGATGGCGCCGGTAGAATTCCTCATAAAAGATGACCCGATTCCCATTGTCAGCTGCGGTGGAAATCAACTTCCTTATCTCCTGCCTATCCGTCTCAGATACCGCATAAAATTTCCCGTCGTATGCAACGCCGGCAGCAGAAGCCAGTACATCCATATCAACAGATTCCGGAAGCTCTTTGCCAGTCAAGTCCAAATAGGCCTTCCGGAACTTTTTTTGAGCAATAGCCGCGTTTTTTCGCATGCCATTGGCAAAACTGGAAGAGAGGATGACCTCCGCATGGGACAACAATTCAGCAGAAAATTGGGAAGACGGTTTGGCCACAGGTACAGAGGTGTCCCGATTGTCGCTTGGGATTCGAACTGTTTGGGGGCAATTTTCATTTTTTCTTTTTTTCAAATATGTTTGAACAGGGTTTGCGGAGTCGATCCTAGCCTTTGCTGCCGCTAATCGTGTTTCGTAAGTGCCTCTATCATTTTTATAGAGAGAAACTACATTTTGAAACAGCTTGGGCACCTCATGTTGTTTCAAGCCGCGTTCTCCATTCGTATATGCGCATTCCATAATGCTCATTTGTAAGCGAATTCCATTTTGATTGCGAAACACGGCATCAATTGCAGTGCCATGATGAATAGCATATGCTCTTAATTTTTGGGAAACAGAATCAACGGCATCTTTGCGAGAAAGGGTTCCGGACAGTACTTGCAAAAGCGCGTCCAGCAGGATCAACGTCTCATCTTCATTCCATGGTAATTTTTGCGGCATCTGGTGATTCATCCTATCCCCGATAATTTATGTGCTTGTCTGTACTTGAATTTTTGCCAATTGCAAATTATCAGCATTTATAACGTTTTTTATTAGTCCCAATTTTTTCGTGTTCCCGCCCCCTGCGGGCGGGAATCACAAGGCCTTTCTCTGCAAGAGGAACACAAAGGTGAATTGGGAGTTTTATTATACTCTGTATTTCCACAAATTACAATGAAATTCTATCTCTATCATACGCTTTTCCTCAATAACCAGATTAATCCAGTCCGGGTCCAAAGCTGCCAAAACTGCAGATTTAGAGCGATAGAGCAATTATGTTTGCTACAGATTACTTCAGCAACTCCTATTTCAGCCAGCTATTCGTGTCTATGCTTTCTTTGACATGGATCTCCTTCATTTGACCTATTATACCCTGAAAAATACGTTTTGACAAGCGGGCAAGTGGCGTTCACTGCCGGCTAGAGCACAATGATAAATGTGGCTTTGCAGTTGAAATTTCTCAGAAAAATGTGTTCCTTTCCCGTTGTAAAAAGCAGAAAATGTGTTACACTGTAACCATCACCCTCTTGAAAGGATGGTGACCCCATGAGGCGCAACGCTTTAGAGCCGCTGAAGCGCTGGAAATCCAGCGACGACCGCAAGCCCATGGTGCTGAATGGCACGCGGCAGGTAGGCAAAACCTGGCTGATGAAGGAGTTTGGACAGAGCTGTTACCAGCACACCGTCTACTTTAACTTCGACGAAGAAGACGAGCTGAACTCCATCTTTAAGGCAAACAAAAATTCCCAGCGGATCATCGAACTGCTGTCCCTGATCGCCGGGGAGAAGATCCTGCCTGGGGAAACATTGATTATCTTTGACGAGATCCAGGAGTGCCCCGAGGCCCTGAACGCCTTGAAATACTTCAAAGAGAAGGCCAACGAGTACCATGTAATCGCGGCGGGCAACCTGCTGGGGACCCTGCTGGCCCAGCCCAAGTCCTATCCGGTGGGCATGGTCAACCTGCTGGACGTGGCTCCTCTGACCTTCGATGAGTTCCTGGAGGCCGCAGACCCGTCCCTGTTCGCCTACTATACCGTCATCCAGAAGGAACAGCCCATTGAGGATATCTTCCACCGGCGTTTGCTGGAGGTTTTGAACAACTACCTCATCATAGGCGGAATGCCGGAGTGCGTGGACTCCTGGCTGAAGTACAAGGACTCGGCAAGGTCAACCAAATCCAGGACGAGCTGATCCGGATCTACGAGAACGACCTCTCCAAGCACAACGGCAAGGTAAACAGCAGACGCATCCTCATGGTGTTCCGCAGCATCGTCTCCCAGCTGGCCAAGGCCAACGAGAAATTCATGTACGGCGCCGTCCGGGAGGGCGGCCGGGCCCGGGACTTTGAGGAGGCCATCGAGTGGCTGGTGTCCGCCGGGATGCTGAACCGGGTGTACAACGTCTCCAAGATGGAGCACCCCCTGGCCGCCTTTGACAAGCTGGATCAGTTCAAGCTGTTTGTGTTTGACACCGGCCTGCTCAAGCATATGGCCAGGATGGACAACAGCGCCATCCTGCTGAAAAGTGACTACCAATTCAAGGAACCGCTGACGGAAAACTACGTTTTGCAGCAGCTTCGGGGCCAGTTTGAGGTGGAACCCCGGTATTTCTCCGACAAAAACAGCGAGATCAACTTCGTGCTGCAATACGGGACGGAGATCATCCCGGTGGAGGCCAAGGGCAGCGAGGACAAGTCCGCCCCCTCCTTCAAACGGTATGTCGCCCAGCGCCGGCCGGAATACGCCCTGCGTTTCTCCAAGCGGGGGTACCGCCGGGATGGTGGGATCACAAAACTGCCGCTGTACCTGGCGCGGAAAACAAGGGACTTGCTTAGGCAAGAGCCTCCCTCACAGCCCATTGATCTCCCCCTCCAGCCGCTCCATACACTCCAGGATCTCCTCAAACTCCGGCGTCTCTCCGAAAATCATATTCTTCATATGCTCGTAATCCTCCTGCAGAAGGGGCAGGCAGTCCGTTGGCGGGATCAGCCGCATCGTGCCCGGTCTCGCCAGCTCATAGTGGGCTAAGCCCGCTGGGTAGAACCGCTCCTTGAACCGCACCACCCGCTCCAGCAGCGCCAGGTTCTCATACGCCGCGGCCTTGACCGGGGACTTGTCCATGCACCACAGGTCGTAATAGTGCCGGGAATAGCGGGCGGGGAATCTCCCGTTGGTGCGGAAGGCCTCCTTATGCAAGATGGTCACCTTCTCCCAGAAGGTACGCTCCGGGGCCACGGCGAGGATGGAGGTCGTGGGGTGCTTGAACACTTGGGGATACCGCTGGGCGGCGTAGCTGGCAATCTCCACCTGTCTTGCGGGCGTCCAGGCCGCCAGCGCGCCGATTTCCAGTCGGGCCACTGGCAGGATGGCCCCCTCCTGGAACGACCTGGGATAGCCGAAACACACCGTCTGCGGGTCGTCCTCCTCGATGTAGAGGGAAAATTCCTCATTCAGCAATTTCTCAACGTCTGCCTGCATCTGCGGCAAAAAGGTTTCCCGCAGGAATCCCTCCGTTCGGGTGTTGGCCTCCTTGTTGAATTTATCTTGCCGGGTCTTGCTCCGTTCCGCCCAAGGCTCGTCCTTCTCATACCTCAGCAGCTGCCAGTCCAGGATCAGGTCGATATCCTCGGAAAACCGCTGGATTAGCCCAAAGCATTTGGACAAGCTGGTGCCGCCCTTGAAAGCCAGATGCTCTGCCCAGGGGCAGTCGTGGAACAGGTAGTCCAGCGTCCAGCAGACCCAGAAGTCCTTTTCCACAATGCCTGGACTCATACCGCATTTTTCCGCCGTATTTCGGAAGAATATTTCCCTCTCGGTGGCGGGAAACCTATTGATATCATTCATTCCGCTTTCTCCAATCTGTAAATTTCTTTTGCGGTTTCAAATATCCAAGCCGTGCTATGCTGTGTCTCCTCCAACAAACGCGCCTTGTTCTCCTCCGTCAGCACGGCGGACAGTTTTCTTTTCTCTGCGAATCCGATATTCTCTTTTCCCAAGGCTTTCAGGGCCTGGACTACTAATGCGGAGACCGGCGAGAGCCTGTCAATATCCCGATTTGCCGTATGCTTGAATTCCAGATCCGTCTTGCCGATCTGATAGCTCCGATATGGCCCATTACTGATATAAGACCACACCGCCGGGACCTGGGTGGACAGCCCCAGCAGATTCAGCGCCGTGTCGCCGCAGGGAACGATGGTCCAGCCAAAATTTCGGGCAATGGCTTTAGCCACTTCCTCCATTTTGGGCACCGCCCACTCCTGAAGCAGTTCGCTATACCGGGGACGGTCATAGACCCCCCGCAGGATACGGCGGATGCTTCCTGTCTCCGTCATGCGGGATAACGCCTTGTTTACCACCTGAGTATCGGCAATATCCAAAAAATCCGATGTAATGAAGGCGTTTCCGTCCGGGAGAAAGACGATTCGCTCTTCTATTCTTTTTTGATAATCCGGTCTGCTCATAATCTCACCTCGTCAGAAAAATTATATAACTATTCTGACCCAATAGCAAGCGCTTTATAAAAATCTCGTCAGAAAAATCGTATGGTTTTTCTGACGGCTTTATCCTTATGTACCAATCCCCAGTCGCTTCTCCAGCCCCATCATTCCGAAGCAGAACCGCTCCATAGCTCTCTAAATTTATATTGATATTTGCTCTGAATTTTGCTACACTGTTAGAAGAAGGGGGTGGTGTTCATGCCAAGTATTCGTCCTATTTCTGAACTGCGCAATAATGCCAATGAGATTTCCGATTTTTGCCGTCAGACCCGTGAACCCGTTTACATTACACGCAACGGAACCGGAGACATGGTGGTTGTCTGCATTGAGGAGTACGAGCGCCAGCAAGCGCTGATCGACCTGTACGGTAAATTGGCTGTTGCCGAACAGGAGATTGCCTCCAGCGCCGAGGGCGAGGATTTTCTAACTGTCGCCCGTCAACTGCGGGAGCGTGTGCATGGAAAAGTATAAGGTAAAAATATATCCTGCTGCAAAGCAGGACTTGCTGGATATTGTGGATTATCTGAATACGCTCTCCCCAGACGCCGCACTGCGGTACTATGACCTGCTGATAGAAGAGATTGCCGGTCTATCTTCTATGCCGGAGCGCTGCCCGCGCCCGAAAGATTTGGCTCTGGCCGCGAAAGGCTACCGCTGTCTGCTTGTCAAAAATTATCTTGTCTTTTATGTGGTGGACAGAGATACGGTGCAGATCCGGCGCATCTTGTACGGACGGAGAGATTATAGTTCCCTATTGTAAACGTGATGGCGGAGACGATCGTGACTCCGCCATCATGCTGTTTATGCCCTTTTATGTACCGCTCCACCCCATCCTTTTTTCCAGTCCCATCATCCCGAAGCAGAACCTTTCCCACCATTCCAACGTTATCTGTGACGGGTCCCGGCTGCGGATGCGCTCCTTTTGCAATCGTTCCTGTTCCGAGATCTCCTCCGGGGTAGGCTCTGGCATGGGGGCATCAAACTTGCCGATAAACTTCAGATAAATGTCCACCTCCTGCACTCGGTCACCCGTGGACTTGTCCGGGGCGTGGACAACGATCTTATCAACGAACTCGTTAATCATCGGCGTGGTCAACTCTGAAAAATTTGTGTACTTCCTCGCAAGGTCGAGAAAATGCTCCACATTGGCGGTGTCCTGCTCGAAGTTGACCAACGCCGATTCGGCCTCCGTGATAGATTGCCGGAGCGCCGTCTGCTCCTGCTCATACCCGGCAAGAAGGGTGTCAAAGCGATCCTCTCCAATGCGTCCCACCGCATAGGATTCATACAGCTTCTTGATGATGGTGTCCAGTTCGTCAAAGCGCCGCTTATCTTTGCTCAGCTTACGCTTCAAGTCCTTTGCCGCCTGCGCTTGCCGAACCTCAGACGCTGCCCGGACCTTTTGAATGAACTCAGCCTCATTGGAGATGGCGTAGGCGCTGGTGACCTTGATGGTTTCTAAAATCAACGTCCGCAGAGCTTTTGTGGAGATGTGATGATTGCTGCAAACAGCCGTCCTTCTTTGCCCTGCGAGTTTATACGAGGAACATTCGTAGGCGTCCGATGGATACGGCTTTGTCTCACTGCCCCGTGTCCGCTGGTTATACATCTTTGCCCCGCAGTCCGCACAGAATACCAGCCCGGTTAAGGGATTCGCCTCGCCCAGCGTATCAATACGGCGCGGGGTTCCCCGCAATTTCTGAACAAGTTCCCATGTGCCCTTGTCCACGATAGCCTCGTGGGTGTTCTCAAAAATCAGCCAGTCCTCCGGGGCATGATAAATCGGCTGCTTATCCTTATAAGATTCCTTGTGGGAACGAAAGTTGACCGTATGCCCCATATACTCAGGTTTAGACAGTATCCGTCCCACAATGAAGTCGCTCCAAGCATAGGGGCGGTCAATATTTTCTTTGCTTTTCCAAGGGCCGCGTCCCTGCCTTGCCAGATATGCCGCAGGGGACTCGACCTTGTCCCGATACAGGATATTTGCGATGTCGCTCAGTCCATGCCCCTCAACCGACAACTGATAGATGCGCCGCACGACCGCCGCCGCTTCCTCATCAATCAGCCAGTGGTACTTATCGTTGGGGTCTTTCCGATAGCCGTAAATAGCCTGATTGGTTGTCGGCTTGCCGGATTCACCTTTGACCCTGATGGCAGTGCGTTGCTTCCGGCTTAAGTCGCGCAGATACCACTCGGACATAATATTCCTTCTGTAGAGAAAAAAGATGCAGGCCGGTAACCGTTGCGGCGCAACGGATTTGAAGATATGCCACCAAGCCTGCGGGAATCGTGGCTGTAAGCGAAAAACGTCCGGCAAGGTGGGAGCATCTTGTGTTCCCGCCCTGCCGGACGCTTTTCACAGTTTCAGTCGGATGATCTGCTCGTACAGCAGAACATATTTCTTTTGGATGATCCTGTCCATGTGATAATGTCCGAAGAAGTGGTATTTGAACTTACACCGCTGGGTGACTTCGTCAAGGAAGTCTGTCAGGGCATCCGCCTGATAAAATCCGCCGCTCAGTTCATCCTGCACCGAGGTGGAGCAGCAGTGGGTGATGATGTAGTCCACCTCCCAGCCTGCTCTGTCCAAGCTGGCTTTGGCGGTCTGGTACTCCGCCTCACTGGGCAGTTCCTCCTTCCACCAGGACAGGTGGTTCACCCGGTACATCGCGCCTCTGGCGTCCAGTTCCCTGCATTTCTTCTTGAACAGAGGATCATCCGGCTCCAGGATGCCGTCCTGAATGTCGTGGCTGCTGGCCCCGCCCATGGTGAGGAACCGCTTCCCACCCAGGTTGAATATCTGGCCCCGCTCCAGCAGGATCACCGAGGGACGGATTCGCCGGATGTTCCCGCCCCGCCATTTCTCCAGCGGATATTTCCGCAGGGCGTCATAGTTTTCGTGGTTCCCGGTCACGAAGGTCGTGGTGAAGGGCCGGCCCTCCAGCCAGTCCACGGCAGCGAGTACATCGTGGTGGAGTGCTGCAATGACAAGCGGGAGCTGAAAACCATCCGCCAGCGCATCCAGAGTCAGATGAACGGTCTGGACGATTCTGCGGGCAAGGTGCGCCGCCGCATCCGTGTGCTGGAGCAACTGCTCTCCCGGTTTAGAAAGGCGGGGTGACCATGGGCCTGAGAGACATCATCCGGGCCGTTCGGGAGTACCCTGCCGCCCTGGCCGAGCTGCGGCGGACTCAGCAGGCGCTGGAGCGGAGTGAACAGACCTGTGCGGCCTTGCGTGACGAGGCTGGGGAACGTGCTGACCACGAAAGGTTCCTGACCCGCCAACTGGCGGCGGTTCAGACCGCCTTAGTGGGATTCTGCCCCCGGCTGTCCTCCCTGGAGGATATGAAACGGTTTTACAACACGATCTCCCCCAGCGTAGACCCCCAGGGCTTCACGCTGTACCATATGGCGGAGAAGCTGACGGGGATCGATGTATCCTGATTGCGGGCGGCAGTAATTTCCCTGTGCATAAAAAAGAAAAGCAGAACCAGGCGGCGAACACCAATCTGGCGGAGTGGCGGCAAATCCAGGGCCTGCTGGACAAGATCCGCGGCACAGGCAGGGGCGGTATCAGCGCCGATGACCCGGAAGCTGTGCGGAAGCTGAAGCTCAAGCTGCCTCTGCCACGCACCCACGCTGGGCGCCCATTTGAATCCGTTGTGCCGCATGGCGGAGCAGATATCCCGGTCAGGCTTCTCATGGAAGAACACCTGCAGCCGGTTGCTCTCCCGGTTCATTTGCACCTCGCCGCACTCGAAGGCCCAGCCCTCATATTCCGTTTCCGCTTTCGCGGACAGCTCCGCAATGCGGGACTTGACCTGACGGATGGAGGCGCTGTTGTTGGTAAGCATAAAGCCGGGGTATGGCTTGGGGTTCGCCTGCCAGTCACGGGCCATTGCCGCTTTCCGCTTTTCGATCTCATCCTGAGTCAGCAGAGGACAGCCCTCCAGGGTCTTGTACTTCCGATAATAGGCGTTGACCGCTTTCATTTTCTCCTGATCCCGCTCCAGCTCCGCCAGCTCACCGATAACGCCATCTATGCCGCCAAGCACCTGGACTGCCTCCAGCCCCTGCCCGTGGAGCCGCCTGTGCCGGAGCAGGCGGGATCTGTGCAGGGACCAGCCCAGGACGCCGCTGCCGGGTGGAGCTTTTACATCATCGCTGATTTGAAAACCTGGGCGGACAACGCTGCGGAACGCAGTGAGCTGGAGCATTTTCCCTCTTTTGAAGCAGCCAAGGCCCGGTTTGATGAGCTGCGGAGCGAACCCTACAACAGCGAGGCCGTGGAACCCGGCCCGGACGGACAGCCTCCCGCCCGCCTGACCCTGGGCCTGGAGAGTGCGGATTGCATGAGCGCCGCCGACATCCTCCATGTGCGTCAGGGAGAGAACTACCTCGTCACCGACTTCACCCGGTCGGAACGGCTCCGGGACGATCCCATGGTCATGGATATCCTCTCCCGTGTCTCCTGTGAGATAGGATTTGACCGGGTGTGGGTGTGGGAGCAGACGAACGGTGGCCGACAGGTCCTGTCCATCACCCCTTTTGCGGAATGGGAAAATCCCTGGTTCCCCACCGCCACACCGGGCAGGATCGCCGCCCAATACTGTACTCTGCTGCATGAGTGCTACCCGCTCCCCATGGATGACGAGGCTCACGGCGGGCAAATCGCGGAAATTGTCAAGTACCTCCAGAAAGAGGGAAAGCGCGGTGCGGATCAGATGGCGCTGGCTGTGGCCGGATTCGGCGCCACATTCTCAGACAATGCCGCTGTTCAGAAACAGGCCGAGGCTCTCATGAAGGAGCTGGCCCAATATGACGCGCCGGGGCTGGCCGAGGTGCGGCAGCGAAAGCCAACGCACAGAAAGTCCCAGGAGCGGTAGTTCAAAGGCAGGGTGTTATGTATTGACACCCTGCCTGTCCTCATATCGGGGTATTCATTTGACAAGGGTGTCTTCGCAGACACCCAGCAGGAGGTGTAAATTTGCCAAAATCAACCATTAACGGCTGTTTCTACTTCAAAGCCAGCCATGCCCAGGAGCTGATGGAGGACAAAGCCATGCAGCCCATCCAGGTGGAGGTAGTCAAGATACTCCAACTGACAGGCCAGCAGTTTCGGGATTTTTCCGCCAATTTGCTGCGGGATATGCCCTTCCTTATCCCAAATAAGAACCTCACGGGCTATGACAAAGGGGTGACCCGCTGCCTGCTGGTGACCACCCGGAGCCGCAGGGACGGCATCCTGGTGGACTGCCAGGGCTTTAACTTCGCCCGGTATTCGTGCTATGTCCCCGAAAAACACAGCCTTGACCTGCGGGATGTGCCGGTGGATCACTACGATCTGAAGCTCCGGCAGCCGCGTAGCCAGCGGGAGCGGTGATGGTTTTCCCTTCAAGAGAGCGGGCGCCGCCCGCCCATTACAATCACCCTACCGCTTGGAGAAAAGCCCCGCCAACGGCGGGGCCGAGGCCATCGCCGCCAGGGGCGGCGATGGCGCAAGCATAGCGCAAATGTACATTTTGCGCGCTTGCAGGGGGAACATCCCCCTGTCCCCTATGCCGCCTGCGGGCGGAAGATCGGCGGCGGAGCCGCAGAAGGGAGCGTGAAACGCAGAGTGGCATTTTACGCCAGCGTGAGCTTCGGGAAAGACTCGTTAGCCACGTTACTGCTGTTACTGGAAAAGAAAATGCCATTGGACGAAGTGATCTTTTACAATTCGGAAATGGAATTTGACTGCATTTATCATATCCGGGACCGGATCAAGCCGGTCTTGGAGCAGAGGGGCATCCGGTTCACTGAGGTGAAGCCGGGTGTCCCGTTTTTATACAATATGCTGGAGAGGCCAGTTGACTCCAAAAAGAACGGCTTCCACCTGGGCTACGGCTGGTGCGGCGGCCCCTGCCGCTGGGGGACCAAGCTGAAAACCACGGCCCTGGACGGCCTTGCGCTGGACGCGGACATCCACTACGTTGGCATCGCCGCGGACGAGCCGGAGCGGCTGGCAAGGCTGGAGGCCCCCAAGTGTTCGCCCCTGGCCGATGCGGGGATGACGGAGGCGGACTGTCTGGCATTCTGCTATGAGCGGGGATTTTTCTGGGAGGAGAATGGTGTCCGGCTGTATGACATCCTGGACAGGGTGTCCTGCTGGTGCTGTAAAAATAAGAACCGGAAGGAACTGAAAAATATTTATCAGTTTTTACCACAATATTGGGAAAAGCTGAAGGGGCTGCAGGCCCAGATCCCCATGCCCATGAAGCCCTACAGCCGGAAGGGTATCCCTTACGGCAATGTGTTCGATTTGGAAAAAGTATTTGAGCAGGAGATCCAGGCGGCGAAGGACGGCAGCTCTCTCAAGGGAAAAAGGAGACGGCATGAGCAGAGCAGATAAGCACGGCAGGCATCATGTCCACATCGAACTGACGCCGGCGCAGTACCAGCGGCTGGTGGCCCAGGCCAAGCAGTGCGGCCTCTCCCGGAGGGCCTACCTCGTCCGGCTTATTGAGGAAGTTCCACTCCCGGTAAAGCCTATCCAAGAGATCAAGGACCTTCGTTGGGAAGTCCACAAAATCGGTGTAAACATCAACCAGATCGCCCGCAGCGTCAACGCCGGGATCGCCAGAGCCGAGGACGCCAAGCGGGGGCTATACCTGCTGGATCAGGTCTACGAGCTGATGTATCAGATTGCTAAAAAATAGGCAGTAAAATGTCATTAGAGACTTGCCACTGTCGGCAGGATAGGATATACTGTGTTTTATAATTGTTGTAAGCTGGTGCGCTACGGAAGGGGTACATTATGGCGACTCAACCGATCTATCAGTTTTATTCCTGCCTGAAAGATTACCGGCCTGAGATTTGGCGCCGGTTCCAAGTTGCGGGCAATGTCACACTGGCCAGACTGGGGTATATCGTAATGACAATGTATGAGATGCAGGCAAGCCATTTGTTCTGTGTGGATTACTTTGTCAAGGATGATGTGCTGGGCTATTTGCGGGAGAAAGGCGTTTCCACAGAGGATATGGATTGGGATCGCCCGGAAGTTGTGCATTATGAGATTCTAACAGAGGAATCCCTGCCGGATACTGAGACTGAGCAGACGAGGGACGCGACCGCGATCACCTTGCGGAGACTCTCCAACACACCGGGACTTCGGCTGTGTATGCAGTATGACTACGGTGATGGCTGGGAGGTCGAACTGCGGCTGGAAGCAGTTTTTCAGGATGATGCCCTGCCTGGGAAATTGCTGCCCCGTGTTTTAGAGGGCGAAGGATTCGGTATTATCGAAGATTGCGGTGGCGTTAGCGGTCTGGAGCGATTAGCAAAAGCGTTTCAAAAGAAAAAAGGCCGGGAATATCAGGAATTGTCAGAATGGCTGGGCATCGATGAATTAGACCTGACGGCTTTTGACATAAACGATATAAATTATCGTTTGAAGAAAGTTCCTCGAATATATCAGAATGCTTATGAGTTGGGACTCCGGCCAACAAAACAATCGCTGGATTTATTAGCACGGAAATATATGAAATAGTATCTGCTTTGGGGTGAACTCGAAAGGGTTCACCCCTATTATTTCCGAGGTGATCTATGGCCATCACGAAGATTCTGGCCCGGAAGGGCCGCCTGGACGTGGGCATCAACTATGTCCTCAACGGGGACAAGACCCAGGAGCGCGTTCTCACCGCCCACCTCAACTGCGACCCTGGCCGGGAGTGCCGCCAGATGCTGGACACCAAGCGGGCCTATGGAAAGGAAGATGGTGTGCAGTATTATCACATCATCCAGTCCTTCAAGCCGGGAGAGATCACGCCGGAGCAGGCCCTGGAGATCGCCACAGAGTTTGCAAAAGAGCATCTGCCGGGGTATGAAACGGTGATCGGAGTCCATGTGGACAAGGAACATATCCATGCCCACCTAATGTTCAATTCCGTCAACGCAGACACCGGAGAGAAGTACCACAGCGGAAACTGGATCGTGGACAACCTCAACTCCGCCCTGGGAACCTGGAACGGGAAGCTGGCGGAGATCTGGCAGCTCCTCAGTACCACCCCGGAGAATTTCAAGGGCGGCGGAGTCTGGACAGTCATGCAGGACATCAACGGTGCGCTCCAGGCCATCGGCTGCGCCCTGCTGGTGCTGTTCTTCGTGATGGGCATTGTGAAAACGTGTTCGAGTTTTACTGAACTGAAGAAGCCCGAAATGGTATTCAAGTGCTTTATCCGCTTTGTGCTGGCCCAGGCGGCGGTGACCCACGGCATGGAGCTGATGACGGCGCTCTTCAAGGTGGCCCAGGGCATGATCTCCACCATCATGACGGCCTCCGGAATGTCGGCGCTCACCGACACCACCCTGCCCAGCGAGATGGTGACCATCATCGAGGACGTGGGCTTTCTGGAGAGCATCCCCCTGTGGGCCATCACCCTGCTGGGGTCGCTGTTCATTTGCCTGATCTACAAGCTGGGGGATGCTGATGGGTGTGCGGAGTCTATTGATGAGCTGGGGCGAACAACGAAACAGGCTGGAGAAGACGCGGAGTCCTTTTCCATCAAGTTTAAGGATGGCTTTGCTGCCGCACTCAAGGGCGCCGGGGCGGCTGTGGGAGCCGTGGCCACCGCCGCCGCAGCCGGGATAAAGGTTTTGAATGATATCGCGGAGGCTACCGAGGAATACCGCGAAAATCAGGGGAAACTGAACACGGCCTTTGAGGCTGCTGGCTACTCTACGGAAACGGCAAAAGCCGCCTATCAGGATCTCTATGCCGTCCTCGGCGATTCGGATAATGCTACAGAGTCCGCCCAGCTCCTGGCTAAACTGGCAAAGTCCGAGGAAGATGTGGCGAAATGGGGAGAAATCGCCGCAGGGGTCACAGGAACCTTTGGCGATGCGCTCCCCATCAACAGCCTGATCGAGGCAGCCAATGAAACGGCAAAAGTGGGACAGGTAACTGGAACCCTGGCGGACGCGCTCAACTGGGTTGGCATCTCTGAGGATGAGTTCAACGAGAAACTGTCCGCCAGTGCGGATGAGGCTGACCGAACCAGGCTGATCACGGAGACGCTATCCTCCACCTATCAGAACGCGAGCAATATTTTTCGTGAAAACAATGAGGTGTTGATGGAGGCCAACCGCGCCCAGGCTGAGCTGGATGATTCTATGTCCAAGCTGGGCGGGGCAATAGCGGAAGTCAAAACTGAATTGACTGCGGAATTTGCGCCGGCCCTTTCCGAGGTGATGGATGCTTTGGTAGGGCTGGCAGAGGGGGCGGAGGGGGCAGATCAGGCATTTACCCAGGCCATTGACAATTTAATTGGTCAGGCAACCGAGAAGCTACCGGAGCTGCTGGAGTTTGGGGCAGACATCATCATCAATGTGATCAGTGGAATAGCAAACGCGTCTCCCCAGCTGGCCGAGGGCGCAGTTGTCGCCATAACCGCATTGGTAGAGGGCCTGACTGGTGCGCTCCCGCAGATAGCGGAAGCGGCGGCTCAGCTGATTGGCGGTCTTGTTTCCGGGCTGGCAGAGGCTGCGCCAGAGCTTATACCGGCGGCGGCAAATGCGGTTGCAGAAGTCGCCCAGGCGCTTGTGGACAATGCGCCGCTTTTGATGGACGCTGCACTCCAACTGATCACGGCCCTGGGCGATGGCCTTTTGGACGCGATTCCAGTGCTGCTTGAGGCAACGCCGGAAATTATAAGCAGCCTCCTTGATGCGATCTTAGAAGGGATCCCGCAAATTATTGAGGCGGGAATCACCCTTTTAGGATCTTTGGTAGAAGATCTTCCTACAATCATTTCCACAATTATAGCTGTATTGCCAGAAATTATATCGTCCATTTCAAGTACACTCCTGGACGATATCCCAAAGATTATCGAGGCTGGGGTTAAGCTGTTGACCTCCTTAGTGACCGACCTGCCGAAGATAATTGCTGAGATCGTTAGAGCCCTCCCGGAAATTATAACTGGGATGGTTACGGAGCTGGCAAAGGGAGTCGCAAAGTTTGAGGATGTTGGTGGAAATCTGGTTCGTGGTCTGTGGACAGGGATTCAATCTTTGGCAAACTGGCTGTGGAATAAAGTCTATGGCTGGATTAGCTCCATTTGGGACGGTATTACCGACTTTTTCGGGATCGCCTCCCCCTCAAAAGAAATGGCCTGGGTCGGCGAGATGCTGGTGGAAGGTCTGGCCGGAGCGGTAAATAAAGACGGCAAAAAGGCGGTCAAGGCTGTAAAGGCCATGGCCTCAGATATGCTATCTGAGGTGCAGGCTGAAACTGGGAAAGTCAATGATGCCTTAGCCGGTGCCGCCAGGCAGGCCGTCCAACTCTCCACACAGGATATAGGAGCAGAACTGCGTAGACAGAAAGAACTCATTGCATCAATGGAAGCAGATTTGCGATTGAGGGAACTTCAGGTGCGAGGTTCTATGCCCCAAGTTTCCCCGCAGACTGTTTCTGTCGGCATCACCTACGACCCGGACGTGGACTATTCCTCTTTGATGCTGGCGGCAGAGACGCTGGAGGAGTTCGAGCAGTACGCAGCCCAGCGAACCGCCAAAATCATCGGGGAGCACATTGACACTGTGGCCCAGGGATACGCCGATAATGCCGCAATCCTGGAACAGTGGCGCTCTACTGTGGAACAGACCATGACTGGCATCGAAAAGTCTGTAAATGGCGTTTCCTATGACCCCGATGTGGACTATTCCGCGCTCATGCTGGAGGCAAAGAGCGTTGAGGAATTCCTGGAACTGTCCAATAAACGTGCCGCAAAGATCGCGGGAGAAAACATTGATGTAGTTGCTCGTGGATATGCGGACAATGTCCAGCTGTTAGAACAGTGGAGTTCTGCGATCCAAGAAAGCCGTGACGATCTGGTTAGCGCTGCGGATGACATGGCGGTGGAGTTTTCCCGCAGAATGGACGAGGTAACAAAAAACCTCAATGAAGCCATTCAGGAAATGAATGTGAAGGAAGAAGCCTTTCAAGTCGGAGAAAACAATATTCGCGGGCTCATTGATGGAACCATCAGCATGAGAGACGAACTGGTGGAGACCTACGCTCAAATGGGCAGGGACGCCCTGGCCGCCTACAAGCGGGAGGTAGACCAGCATTCTCCGTCCCATAAGTTCGAGCAGGCGGGCCGCTTTGATATCCAGGGGCTTATCCATGGCGCGGAAAATGAAGCGGATCATCTTGACGCCGCCTATGCAAAGCTGGCTCAGACGGCCCTCCGCAGTATGGAGCGCGGCCTGCCCACCATCGTGGCGGAGCCGCCCGTCACAGCCGTACAGGAGCGGCAGACCGCCGCCATTGTCTCCGCCATCGCCAGCAAGGATGGGGGCGGCGGGGGAATCCCAATCTACATCGACAAGCTTGTGGTGCGGGATGACTCCGACATCCAGCGGATCGCCCAGGAGTTGTATTATATCACAGAACGGGAAAAGCGATCAAGAGGGGGCGGGAGCTTATGAGCGGGTTTTCTTTCCGCGGCATCCATAGCGGCAAATTCGGGATCTGCACGCAGGACACGGGCCGGATCATCCTTCCCCCTCGGCGGGAGGGCAAAATCTCCATCCCTGGCCGCTCCGGCTATTATGACGGCGTGGATGGGAGCGTCTACGACGAGCGGGCGGAGACCATCCATTGTGCCTTTAAGTGCCCCAGCGGGAAAACCGTCCCGGAGGTGTGCCGGGAGATCGCCTACTGGCTGTCCGGAACCGGGCGGCTCATCTACGATAAGGAACCGGATAAATACTATACGGCCCATATCTCCGGCGGTCCGCCCATGGCGCAGCACCTGAAATACGGAGAATTTGATCTCACCTGGAGCTATAACCCACCCTTTGCCATGGGGCGCACAGTTACCCAGCCAATTGCCTCCGGGGAAAACACAGTGGACTACCGGGGCACGGCGGAGACGCCCTGCACCATCGTGCTGAAAAACCTCTCCAGCGCGAATATCCTCACCGTCACCATCACGGCCATAAAAAGGAGTGTTTGACTATGTATGCCTGCGACTACCTGGAAAACGGGATCCTGAACACCCTCCGGGGCGTCACCTTCGCGGCCCCGGCGAAATGCTACCTTGCCCTCTACATCAACGATCCGGGGGAGTCCGGGACGGGCGGGACGGAGGTAAGCTATCCCGGATATAAGCGGCTGGAGATCGACTTTTCCGTGCCGGCGGATTCCAACGGCGGGATCGGGATCCAGAACCTCACCGACCTTACCTTCCCCACCCCCACAGCGGCGGCAGGCACGATTACGCACATCGGGGTGGTGGATTCTCTCACGGGCGGGAATATGCTGGCCCGGGGCGAGCTGGTGGAACCGCTCGTTATTGGAAAAGAGGAGCCCCCCGTATTCCTGGCCGGGGACGTGCTGTTCTACCTTACCGGAAGCCTGTCCAAAGCGTGGAAAACTAAGATTTTGAACATCTTTCGGGGAACCTCGCTCCAGGGGATCACGCCTTGGTTCTCCCTCTGGAACGGCTCGCCGGAGGCGGCAGGCTCCGAGCTGTCCGGCGACAACTACCAGCGGGTGGCGATTACCTTCGGGGCCCCGTCGGAGCAGGCCTCCGGCCAGATCATCGCCCGCAACGCCCATGCGGCGGCGTTCCCCCGGCCCTCCACCGCGTGGGGCACCTGGACCTATTCCGCCCTTTACTCCGCCGAGACCTCCGGGGAGCCCGTCTATGTGAAGTCCCTGACGGAACCCATAGAGCTCAAGCGGGGCTATATGCCCACCATCGCCGAGGGGGCTGTGGAGGTCGGGATCAACTGATGTATAACGATAGACGGTTCAGCCTTGCCCGGTATTCCGTCAACCGGGAGACAAGGACGGTGGAGATCGTCGAGCGCTTTTCTGAGACGATGGGGGCGGTGGCCGGGGCCGCCATCCCTGTGGACATCCGGGATCGGTACGCGGAGACGTTGCAGGGCTCCGCCCGGGGGACGATCTCTGTGATTTCCGTGTTCTCGGCGGCTGGCCGTCTGTCTGCGGCGGCCAAAATGTCGGCGGATGTGGTGACCCGGGCCGCCCTCTCTGAGGCTGTCCTGGGCTCTGTGTACGGCCAGAAGAACACGCCCGCGGGTCTGTCCTCTCTGGCCGCGCTGACAGCACAGACCCGTGGCTCGAAAAATCTCCCCACGGCTTTGTGCCTCGCGGCTCGCCTCACCGCAGCGTCGGCGGGCTCGAAGAATGTCCCGGCCCTCCTCATGGGCTCCGAGATCCTGACCTCCATACTGGAGGCCACCTCGCAGATCACAGAGCGGACAACCCTACAGCTCACCATCCCGCCCGGGGGAGAGCTGCGGATTGACAGCGAGCTGTTTGTAGTCCTCCTGAACGGGGAAAACGCCCTGCATACGCAGTCAGGGGACTGGATCAACATTTCCCGGGAGCTCCTCCGCCTCATTATTGAAAGCGCTTCCGGCGGACAGCTCCAAGGACAGCTCATTTATACGGAGAGATATCTATGATTGAGATTTTTGACACAGCTCGGCGGCGGGTGGCCATCGCGGAGAACGCCCACGCCATTTCCGAGCAGCAGCGGATCAATGCCATTTGGTATCTCTATTTCTCCCTCCCCTACCAGGATCCGAAAAACGAGTATTGCAGGCCGTTCTATTATGTCCGGCACAATGGCGGGGAGCTGTACCGGATCATGCCGGCCACAATGGCCGTGGATGAGACGGGAAGCGTGGCGTACCAGTGCGAGCACGTCCTGGCCACCCTCATTGACAACGTGCTGTTTGGCTACCATGTGGTGGGCAATCTGGGCACCTATACCCCGGACGTGATTCGGTACATCCTGGATCACCAGCTCACCCGGCACTGGGTGCTGTACGAGTGCGATTACCGCAACCAATTTGAGTACGGCTGGGAGCAGGAGAGCCTCCTGTCCGCCCTATTCTCCGTGGCCACGCCCCTGGCAGGGCCGTACATCTGGCGGACAGATACCTCCGTCTATCCCTGGCGGCTGTCCCTCAAGCGCCTGGACACAACGGGCCGTCCGGAGCTGTACGTCCGCCGGCGGCACAACATGACCAGTTACCAGCGGCAGCAGGATCCTCAAACTATCGTGACCCGGCTCTATCCCCTCGGCTATGGCGAGGGGGTGAACCAGCTGGGGATCGGGAGTGTGAACGGCGGCGTCCCGTACCTCCAGAGCCCCAAGGCAATCACGGATCGATATGGGATCATCGAGCGGGTGTGGATTGACCGCCGCTATGAGGATCCGGCCTCCCTCAAGGCTGCGGCGGAGGCCATGCTTCAGGAGCTTCAGGAGCCCGCCGTCTCCTATTCGGTGGGCTTTCAGGAGCTGAACACCTCCGATTTTGACAAAGCGGCCATTGGGAAACGCCTGCGCATTGTTTACCCGGACATTGGGGAGACCGTGGACACATTTATCACCGAGATCAACCGGGACTATGAGGACACGGTGCGTTCCTCCCTGGTAGTGGCCAATAAGGAGACCTCGATTGCCTCCTCCATGGCGGACATGGCGGACCGGCAGCGGATAGAGCAGACCTATGCTCAGGGGGCCACGCAGATTTATAGCCAAGCCCTTCAGGCCAATTGTGATGCCGATTCCGGGGCGGTTATGGACTTTTTCATCCCGGAGGAAATGCGGATTATCAACAAGGTGCTTGCCAAAGTAAGGCTGGACAAGTTCCGGGCCTATTCCAAGAGCACCGAAAACGATGCCTCGAAGGTTGTCACCTCCTCCACCAGCGACGACCAGACCAGTACCAGCTCCAGCGGCGGCAGCGGCGTGTCCACAAGCTCCGCCGGCGGGGAAAGCGTCAACACCTCAAGCAATGGGGGCGGCGTCACCACCGACACCGGGGACAGCGGTATCAATGTGGAGTGGGTCACAGCCAAAACGGAGGTATCGGAGGGGCATTCCCATGAGTTCGGACGGGTGCACAGCCACCAGCACCGGGTCACGATTCAAGATCACACCCACCTGGTAGCCGTACCAGCCCATATTCATTTGGTCAGCCTGCCCAGTCATACCCACTTCGTAACCATTCCAGGGCACTCCCATCGGGTGACGGTTCCAGCTCACGCCCACAGCATCACGCCGGGGATCTATCGGTATGGGAACCCTCAGAAATTCAGCCTCTACATCAATGGAACAAAAAAAGCAGAGTTCTCCGGGAGGACGGCGGAGCTGGATATTACGGATTTCTTGATAGACTCGAACAACAGGATCCCCCGGGGACGCTGGCTTTCCCTGGAGGCGCGTCCTGATGATCTGGCCTACATCAGTATTGATTTAATTGTGCAGGGCTTCATACAATCCCGTGGGGATCAAACAGTTTAGGGGGATATCCAATGACTACGACACTCTATCCCGGCATCCCATTTTCGCCTCAAGCGACCATCACGAACAACATAGGCGCAGCAGACTCCATCATTGAGGTATCGGACGTATCTGCGTTCCCGCCCGCCCCAAACCTCGCCACCATCGGCACGGACGAGGAGGGGGAAACCATCCTCTACACCGCCAAAACGGAAACCGCGCTCTCCGGCTGTCAAAGAGGCATCGAAGGAACTGCCAAGGCATGGATGGCGGGAGAACTGATCGGGCGGAATTTTACCGCGAAGGATCACGCCGACCTGATCTCTGTGGCCACTACGGCGGGCACCGTTGCAGCCGCCAAACAGCCCAAACTCACCGGCCAGCCCGGGCAGGTGGTGGGGTTCGCCGCGGACGGGACCGCTGTGGCGGTGCCGGGGTGGAGCAACCCCAATCTGCTGCTGAACTGGGACTTCCGAAATCCGGTAAACCAGAACGGGCGAACGGAGTACACAAGCGCAGGGTATGCCATTGATCGCTGGAAATTGTCCAACGGGAAATTGACGTTAAGCACAACTGGGGCAATCGAGCTATTGGTAAATACCGATTCCAGCTATAACAGGAACGCATTTGTTCAACTGCTTGATAATCCAACCAATTTTGTTGGAAAGACCTTGACCTTTTCTATTCTGGCAAATGATATCAATGGAACGGTTACCGCCACCGCGTATGAAAATGGAGCCGGATCTTCCTATGATGGCAATAGAATCTCATCGTACGGGCTATCAACTGTTACGTTTACTATACCAGCTACCGCGGCGCCAACAGAGTTTCGGGTGCATGTGCTGCTCTCCCCAGGGGGGGCTTGCCGTCCCATCGCCGCCAAGCTGGAGCTCGGCACCCAGCAGACCCTGGCCCACCAGGATGCAGACGGCACCTGGGTGCTCAACGACCCGCCGCCCAACAAGGCGCTGGAGCTGGCGAAGTGCCAGCGGTATCAGTTGGTTTTACCGGGAACCAGCGCAAAATATCCACTTTTAGGTATCGGTAATTGCACAGTTTCCGATCATTGCGCCATAATGCTTCCAACTCCAGTTAGCATGAGAGTGAAACCAACCGCTGTATATACAGACTTAAATGGATTCGTATTGGGCCAAGATAAGGTTAGTGATCAGTCGCTCAATGTTACGAACATAAGTGTTGGTGATTCGCTCAGCGAAAACTCGGTGTATCTCAATGTGTATGCCGATGGCCTTACAATTGGGAAAACGTATATTTTCACGGGGAATCGTAGGCGCACAAGTCAACTTGTGCTCGATGCAAATTTATAAGGAGAACACATAATGAATAATTTTTACAATCTCCACTATATCACCATCGACGCTCGGGGCCTCATCGTAGACGGCTGGAGCGACGGCCCACACCCTGAACGCGACATCACGGACGCCATCTGCATCAACGAGCAGGGCGGCTACCAGTTCCGGCTCACCCCTGACGGCGAGGAAAACCCGCCACTCTACACCATGGACGGCATCCCGCTCTATCGCTGGGACGGAGCGCAGGTGCTCCCCCGCACCGAGGAGAAGATCGCCGCAGACCGTATACCGCCCCTGGAGGTAGTCCAGTCGGCCAAACTGACGGAACTGTCCGCCGCCTGCAACGCCTCCATCACGGCGGGGTGTGATGTGGCTCTGTCGGACTGCTCCACCGGGCACATCTCCCTGACTGCCGAGGATCAAATCAACCTGACCAACGCCGCTGCCGCTGTGGAGGGCGGGGCGGAGGCGTACCCCTACCACCTGGACGGCCAGTTGTGCGCCCTGTACCCGGCGGCGGACATTATGACCATGGCCCAGGCGGCCACCGCCCACAAGCTGTACCACACCACTTATTACAACCACCTGGCGGCCTGGGTGCGGCGCTGTGAAACCGTGGAGGAGGTGCAGGCCATTACATACGGGGTGGAGCTGCCCGACGATCTGGCGGAAAATATGGCGGCCATCCTGGCCGCTGCGGGAGGTGCTGCGGATGCTGTGTAAGTGGCAGGGACACTTGATTCGCTGGCTGTGCGGCGGGGTGCTGTACGGTGTGCTGGAGACGTTTTGGCGGGGCTACACCCACTGGACAATGATGGTGCTGGCAGCGGTGCTGTGCGTGCCGCTGGATCTGGCCAACGAGCATATGCCCTGGGCGTTGCCCCTGCC
>ERZ808037.415-NODE-415-length-40399-cov-5.295025_pt1 | contig 40399 bp, 39 predicted proteins | sample MGYA00380190_ERZ808037 | MGnify/ENA primary metagenome ERZ808037 (study PRJEB31490, sample SAMN06133399) | mouse gut metagenome | isolation source: J9 | host: mice | place: China: Chengdu | collected 2015-05 ...
GTACTGGAGGTGGCGGAAAAGCTATGCGACCAGATTGCCATTATCAAAAACGGGAAACTGGTGCAAAGCGGCCCCACAGCAGAACTGGTGAAGAATGCTTCCCTGGAAAGCATATTTTTAGAACTGGAGGGAGAGCGATGAGTAAATTTTTTGTCCTGTTGAACGTCAGCCTCCGGTTCATGCTTCTTTCCTCAACCAATTCCGGGGGACGCAGTAAAAGAAAAGCGGCTACGGGACTGGGCGCAGTCTTTCTCATTGCCTTTCTGGGGCTGTATCTGTCCGGCCTTTACAGTTATATGCTGATGAAGGCACTGGCACCATCCAATATGGAAGTGCTGTAAATATGTAACTGCCTGATGTTTCTTTGCAAATTCAACGGACTGCTGTTTCAAGAAGCGCTCAACATCCTTATTCAACGGACAGGAAAACCCGGAAAGGAACTGTAACAGATTATCCTCTCCGAGCCGTCCATCGTCATTCTCCAAATACTCACGAATGTTCAGCACAATAAGATCATTTGCCTGCTGCATCCGCTTTCTCCCTTTTCTCCATGAATTTTACTATCTCATCGGCTCCCCGTAGGTAAGTCACATTGATCGGAACACGAGGTGTCCTGTCGTTGGCAGATGCTTCAATCGCATCAGCAAACATCTCCACCTGCTTCTGGCCTGATATAACAAAATTCTTTGTAATGCTTGAAGTTGCCATAATAAACACCTCCTTTGTTAGTATGGCTCATTTTACAGCATACATACTTCTCTGGCTATATTGTACGGTTTTATCATCACTTTTGCAACAAAATTTTCATGAATTTTTTGAATTTTTTTACCTGCATCGTTACCATGACTGTCACAGAAATTCTGTACTCCCGTCCATAACGAAAATATAATTTTTCATCACAAAAAAGCAGCCATTATGACTGCTTTTTTCACGATACCGCTCATCTTCTCTCTATAGACTCTTATTTCCCATACTCCTCATCCGTTACAACCTCACACCATTCATTTGCCGTTTCTTCTCCCGGCACTTCCACGGAAATATGGGAAAACCAACTGTCCTTTTTTGCCCCGTGCCAATGCTTTACATTCGCGGGAATCGTGATAACCATCCCCGGAACAAGGCTGACGGCTTCTTTTCCTTCTTCCTGATACCAGCCCTCGCCTGCGGTACAAATCAAAATCTGTCCTCCGCCCTTTTTCGCATGATGGATGTGCCAGTTATTCCGGCAGCCCGGCTCAAAAGTTACATTGGCAAGGAATACCGGGCATTTTCCAAATTCCGTAAGCGGGTTTAAAAAAGAATTTCCGATAAAATACTGGGCAAACCCGTCATTTGGCTGTCCTTTTCCAAAAACATTAGCTTCATTAATTTGTTTATGCTAAAGTCTGAGGAGATTTCTATGGATATTACACAGCTTCAATATTTTAAAATTATTGCAGAAACAGGTTCACTCACCAAAGCCGTACAGATACTGCATGTTTCGCAGCCCGCGATGAGTGCCATGTTAAAGAAGTATCCGCAGATAGGCAGGCATTTTCTGACACAGATTGAAAATATCATTAAGCAGAACAACCTTCCTATCACATTGGTAAAAAATGAATATAACATTACTCAGCATTTAATCCGCACTACGAATTTCCTGGCTACGATATCCACCCTGTCAAGGGATTTAAGAAACGACGGGCCAAACAGAACCCTTATCCCATTAAGCGATCCCGAGTTGCAAGTTATGTATTATATTTCCTTTTTAAAAACAGGGAGGGAGAAGGTGAAAAAATTTCTTGAGTGGTGTTCCCTCTTCATCTAACAAACAATCGTCCACTTGATCATTATTTTTACTAAAGATAAAGATTTCACTAACTTCATCGAAGCGTCAAAAGGTCATCATTTCCGGTCAGTATGGTAAGATCAGCTGATTTAAAGTTTTTTTATTTATTCATCTAAATATGCGAAAAGTAATGACCATATATCAATTCTACTATACAAATATAATTGTTTACTAAGTTCCACGATTCTTATTTCTGTTTCCTCACTTAGTTCGTGATTGTCGTCAAATATTGTAATATCATACTCTTGACAATCTCCGCTTAAAAACTCACCTCGCATAACATCAGGTGGAGCAAGCCGGCAGATTTCTTCCAATATATCTGCATCATGATTGTCACCAATAGCTCTAAATGCTTGTATAATATTAGGTGCATAATGCCCGATAGAATTTTCAAGGCCACTCATAATACAATGAATAACATCATGATTGAAAATACAAAATCAATGCTATTTTTATAAAGCCGCCAGAAAAGTTCTCTTTCTGGCGGCCAAAATTTTACATAATCGAATAGGTTTTCACAATCACTGCTGCTCTTTCCAAAATTCTTGCCTGAGCCTTTGTTAATAAAATTTCATTTTCTGACTTTTGTAGTAATGCATGATATAAGTTTTCCCCCTCTATGGGATCTGATAACACACAAGCACCTGCCAAATCACAGGATTCATCAGATAAAGAAATAATCGCCCGTAATTCTTCCCCATTCTGTCGAATCTCTTCCTCAGTCAATCCCTGGTTATAAAATCGATGAAGCCGTTCTTCATCCGAAATAATATCTTTCTCATTTCTCCCCATATCTTTATCGACAGAAACCCCATGTGAATCCTTATATAACGCTGAAGAAGGACGGCCATCTTTCATAAAGACTGGTTTGCTTTTAACCCTTCGGTAAATCCGTTTCCAATCCCTTTTATCCATAAAAATCTACCACCATTTGTTTCATCCGTTCTGCTGCACTTTTTCCCAAAAATGTTTCTTCCTGTTCCTCTCCCTTCTGAGATATTGAAAAAAACTCTATCCGATCTTCATAAATTTCAAATTCTAAATATTCACCATTTTCTTTTTCATACTCAAACTGTATAGATCCACATGCGGTTGGACATATAAAGGGTTCCGCTGTTAACTGCCTTAATATTTTATAACATTTTTCGACCAATTCTCTTGAAAAAGATTTCGCACCATTTTCATTCCAGTTATCTTGCAGTACTGAAATATCCTTTAATGCCCTGTTCGCTGAGTTTTCTGTCCTGAAAACTGTTAATATCAAAAACAACCCTATTATCATTCCAGATACAACGAGGTACATCATCTGGAGCATCATCAGGAATTGGCAAAGATTGCGGCTCAGAATTAATAAATATATCCTTAAATTGATGATATAAACGAACAATTAATTCAAACGCTTTAAAATCACTGTTTTCTTTAAAAAAGTACATCATCTGAATCTTATAAAGATTAACGCCTAAATTATCCAGGCACATCCCTCTTCTCTATTTTTTTCAACAATATTCTTATAATTCTAGTATAACAAATTATTCATTTTTTTCAACTGCTTGTCCTATTTTCACAAAATTTTCATCCTCCCCCCTCAAACCCACATCACCCGATACCCCGCCGCCTTATTCAGCCGGTTCATAATAGCCTGACCCAGATGGTCTTCGGAAAAGCTTTCGGAATAAATCACCTCCACGCCCAAGTCGTCAAATTCCCGCAAAACCGCATATAAATTATGGGCAATGCTTCCTGCGCTGCTTCGCTTCCCGATGCTTCGCTTCACCTTCACCGTATATTCCTCTGCCGTTTCCTCCGTGCAGATTACCCCGACGCGCCTTCCCTGCTTCTCCAGCGCCAGCGCCTCCTGATTTGCCTTCCAGGCCATGTAAAAGCTTTCTCGGTCAATCTTCCAGCTTTTTCCCCATTCCCCCATCTTCCGCGAAACCTCTCCATACAAAGCGCTCCCGGGCCTGTACAGTTCCCGAATCGTTTCCTCTTTTAATTCGACTAAAACCAACTCCCCCTTAGGCGCATAATGCCGGTACTTCATCCCCGGTGCCTTCGGACGCACATTCTCCTTTATCGGCCCGGTAATCGCCGGATCAAGTTCCACCTTCCCCAACAGTTCACCGAGCATCTCCTGCGTAATCGCCCCCGGGCGCAGAATCACCGGTTCATCACCGGATACATCCACGATCGTCGATTCCAGCCCGATACCCACCGGTCCGCCGTCCACGATCATCTCAATCTTTCCCGCCAGGTCCTGCCAGACATGCTCCGCCGTCGTCGGACTTGGGCGCCCCGAGGTATTGGCGCTTGGTGCCGCTACCGGAATCCCGGCCAGTCGGATCAGGCGGTTTGCCACCGGGTCACTGGGCATACGGACAGCCACCGTTTCCAGTCCTCCCGTCGTCCCATAGGGCACCTTCTCACTCTTTGGAAATACCAGCGTAAGCGGGCCGGGCCAAAACCTCTCGGCTAATCTTTTTCCCGCCGTGCTCACTTCACGGACTAACGGTTCCAATTCCTCCATACAGGAAATATGCGCAATTAAAGGATTATCCGAAGGCCGTCCCTTCGCCGCATAAATCTTTCCCGCTGCCTTTTCGTCTAATGCATTCCCGCCCAGTCCATAAACCGTTTCCGTGGGAAATGCCACAAGTCCTCCGTTTCGCAAAACTTCGGCCGCCTCCAAAAGCTCCCCGTCTTCCGGATTCCTTACATCCCGAATCACTACTCTCTTCGTTTCCATCCTCTTACTGCCCCTGCTCCTTCGCCATATTCACAAACTTCGTAAACTCCGGCCGCCATAAAAGTTCTATCGTTCCAATCGGGCCGTTCCTCTGCTTGGCGATAATGACCTCCGCCACATTGGGCCTGTCCGTATCTTTATTATAGTAGTCATCCCGGTACAGAAACATCACGACATCCGCGTCCTGTTCAATTGCCCCCGACTCGCGAAGATCCGAAAGCATCGGCCGGTGATCCTGTCTGCTCTCACACGCCCGGCTTAGCTGTGAAAGGGCAATCACCGGGGCATTCAGCTCCCTTGCCAGTGCCTTGAGCGACCGGGAAATCTCCGATATTTCCTGCTGACGGTTATCTCCGCTCCTTGTCCCGCTCCCGCTCATCAGCTGCAGATAATCGATAATCACCATGCTTAATCCATATTCCAGCTTCATCTTCCTGCATTTGCTGCGCAGTTCGGTAATGGATATACCCGGCGTATCGTCAATAATCAGCTTCGAGCCGCCGATCACCCCAATTCCTTCCACTACGGCATCCCAGTCCGCGTCGGTCAGGCTTCCGGTTCTTAACTTCTGCGAGTCCACATTCGACTCCATGGAAAGCATACGGTTGACTAACTGCTCCTTGGACATTTCCAGGCTGAACACCATGCAGGGAAGCCCCCGGCGCACGGTAACATGATCCACCAGATTTAACACAAACGCCGTCTTTCCCATCGAAGGACGTGCCGCCAAAAGAACAAGATCCGAAGGCTGCATCCCCGAGGTTTTATAGTCCAGATCAATAAAGCCCGTGGGAATCCCGGTAACCGTCCCCCCGGACTTTGCTGCTGCTTCAATCTTTTCCAACACATTTAACGCCACCTGCTTAATCGGCACAAACTCACCGGCGCTTCGGCTCTGAAGCAGGTCAAAAATAGCCTTTTCTGTATAAGCCAGAATATCCTCCAGCCTTTCCTTCCCCGCATAGCAGGTATTGGCAATCTCTTCATTCACCTTAATCAGCCGCCGCATAACGGACTTTTCCCGGACAATGCCTGCGTAGCTTTTGATATTCACTGACACAGGCACCACATCCATAATCTCCTTAAACAGTTCCAGGCTGATAAGTTCCGGCGGAATATCCTTTTCTTTCAGACGGTTTTGAAGCGTCACCATATCCACCGGGCTTCCCTCATTAAACAATTCCACCATGGCGCCGAACATTACGCCGTACTGGTTCTGGTAAAAATCGTCCTGAACCAGGATTTCCGAAGCGGAGATAATCGCCTCCCGGTCAATCAGCATACAGGCGATAACCGACCGCTCCGCCTCCACACTGTGGGGAAGCACCCGCTTTAACAGCGCTTCATCCATCGTATCTTATGCCTCCACAACCTTAACAGCCAGTTTCGCCGTTACATCCTTGTGCAGCTTAATCGGAACCTCATGGGTTCCAAAGGTCTTTAACGGCTCTGGCATTAAAAACTTCTTCTTATCAATATCCATCTGCAGCTGTTCGGTAATGGCCCTGCTGATTTCCTTTCCGGAAACCGAACCGAAAGCCTTTCCGCCCTCGCCTGCCTTCATCGACACCGTAACCGAAAGCTTGGAAAGCTTCTCTGCCAGTTCCTTTGCCTCCGAAAGCTTCTGGTCTTCAATTCTCTGCGCATTCGCCTTCTGTAATTTTAAATCATTAAGTGCTTTGGGCGTAGCTTCGATCCCCAGCTTTTTAGGCAGAATAAAATTCCTCGCATAGCCGTCATTCACCTTAACGATCTGTCCTTTTTTTCCTAATGCCTTGACATCTTCTAATAACACAATTTCCATTATGATACTTCTCCCTTCTTACGCATTTCATCGATGGCGTCCTTTACTTTTGCCCGGGCCTGCTCAATGGTTACGCCCTCAAGCTGCGCCCCCGCCACGGTTCTGTGTCCGCCGCCGCCCAGAATTTCCATCATCACCTGTACATTCACTTCGTCAATGGAACGGGCACTTAAATAAATCACATGGTTGTATTCGGTGAGTACCACCGAAGCCTTGATTCCGTTAATCTCCAGCAAATCATTCGCCGCCTGTGCACCGACGATGGTAGGGCTTGCCAGCCCTTCTGCCGGGCATACGCTGATGGCAAATGCCTCCCGGTAAACCTCTGCCCGGCGCACGGCGTCTGCCTTTGCCTGGTACTCTGCCATATTCTCCCGAAACATCTTGCGCACCCGGGTAATATCCGCTCCGCACCGGCGCAGATAAGCAGCCGCCTCAAACGTCCGCACTCCCGTCTGGTTCGTAAAATTCAGCGTATCAATCACAATTCCCGCATACATGGCGTCTGCCTCAGCCGGACGGATGCGGATGTTGTCGGCAATGTACTGAAGCACCTCGGCAACCATCTCACAGGCCGAGGAAGCATAGGGCTCCACGTAGGAAAGCACGGCATTGTCAATAATCTCGCTGCTCTGACGGTGATGATCGAGGACAACGATGGATTTTACCATGCGAAGCAGCGCCGGGGCATCGGTAATACTGGGCCGGTTCACATCGACCACCACCAGCATCGTCGCCACGTCCACCAGTTCTGCCGCCTTAGGGCCCTTTAAAAACATATCCTCCGGATAATCCGGGTTTCCGATAAAGCGATCCATCATCGGCTTAACGGAAGTGGTCACTTCATTGATAACAATATGAGCTTTCTTATTCAGGGATGTGGCAATGCGGTAAATCCCCAGTGCCGCCCCAAAGGAGTCAATATCCGGCATCTTATGCCCCATAATCAGCAGGCGGTCTTTATTCTCCATCAGTTCCCGCAGCGCATGCGCCTTAACCCTTGCCTTAACCCGGGTAGATTTTTCCATCTGCTGCGCTTTTCCCCCGAAATACTGAATCTTTTCCCCATCCTTAATCACAGCCTGGTCGCCGCCGCGCCCCAGAGCCATATCGATGGCAGTACGGGCAAAATCGTAATCCTGATTATAGGTTTCTCCGTTCATCCCCATGCCGATACTTAAAGTCACAGCCATATCATTGCCGATATTTACTGTCTTTACATCTTCAAGGATGGCAAACCGGTCTTCCTGAATCCGCTGGACATACTGCTGTTTAATGGCAAAAAAATATTTATCCTTTTCCAGCTTTTTCACAATACCGTTCATTGCCGAAATGTACTTGTTCACCTTCCGGTCAATCAAGGCCATCAGCAGGGAACGGCGAACCTCTTCTACGGTTTCTAATGCTTCATCATAATTATCCAGATAAATCAGCCCGGCAACCATCTTCTGGTTGTCAATTTCCTTTTTATAGTGAAGGACTTCGGTTTCATCAGCCAGATAAACGGAAAGAAGATACTCCCGTGAAAAATCCTTTCCTAAAATATCTTCCAGCGTCGCTGCGTCATTTAACGCCACCCACTTTAAATCCATCCGGTAGTTGCGGTTATCATACTCCGTATGGATGGAAAACATCTCCTCCCCCGGCTCCAAATCATCCTTGGTCAGTTCCGGAAATAAACTCAGCAGATTCTTCCTGCTGTGCCGTTCCAATCCTAACAGTTCTCCAAAGGCAGCATTATTCCAAAGCAGTTTCCCCTTCTCGTCGGCAATCGCATAGGGCTGTATCATCTCGGAAAGCAGCTGCTTCTGAATCCAGGCATATTCGGAAGAAAACTCCACCAATCCCGCCAGCACATGTTTCCTCTGATACAGGTAAAACCAAAGAGCAGCCAGAATGTACAGGAAGGTAAACACACTCATCACCACGCCCGCCTGGACGTCCACCGCAGCAACCACCATGGTCGCCATAATCAGCAGGATAGAAAGGATGAGCGGCCACTGGAGATAAATACTCAGTTCTCCCTTAACCCGAACCTTGTTTTTCATCGCGTTCTCCTATTTTGTATGGACTTTAGTTATTGTTTTGCCTTTTTGCGGCTTATCAAACCATTATAGCATAAAAAAGGGTATCCGTCCATGAAAAATATTGGCGCAGGAAAATCGGCACCGGAAAATCCCTGGTGGTTTTGGCTGCACTTTACGCCGGTTTACCCCTGTGTTTTCTTTTTTTCCTTCTCTTTTTCCCGCAGTTCCTTAAAAAAAGAACGCATCATCTGCGAGCACTCTTCCCCCATCGTTCCGGTTTTTACCCCGCATCGGTGGTTGAAGCCCTCCTGGTGCAAAAGATCAAGCACCGAACCGGCACAGCCCGCCTTGGGATTCATGCAGCCGATAATCACTTCCGGAATCCTGGCCTGGACAATGGCTCCGGCACACATGGGACAGGGTTCTAAGGTAATATAAATCCGGCAGTTTTCCAGCCGCCAATCCCCCACCTGCCTGCAGGCTTTTCGGATGGCTATAATTTCTGCGTGAGCTAAAGTCGTGTGGTCTGTCATTCTCCGGTTATATCCCCGTCCGATAATCTTTCCCTCATGGACAATTACACAGCCAATGGGAACCTCATTTAGCGCAAGAGCCTTTTTCGCCTGACGAATAGCCTCTTTCATATATTTTTCATCTTCAGAAACGGGCGGCAGTGAAATCTTGGGCATAATAAAAACTCCTTATAAAAAGCATATACTTCTGTGGTATCTATTTTTCATCACAAACAATGCTATAATAGGAACATTGTTGCTGTTTATGTTCAGACAATGCCGATGCAGTAACAGTATACATGCTTAAAAAGAATATCGCAAGGAGGAATTTGCCATGAAATTATGCGGCTTTCAGAAAACAACATTATTAGATTATCCCGGACACATCGCTGCAGTTCTTTTTACCGGAGGCTGCAATTTTCGCTGCCCATTCTGCCATAACCGGGAACTATTGCCTGCCGATGCGGAAGCAGTCTTTACTGCTGAAGAAATTTTAAATGTTTTGAAAAAAAGGGCGGGAATCTTAGAAGGGGTATGCATTACCGGCGGCGAACCTCTGCTGCAGCCGGATATCGAAGACTTTATCCGCAGCATCCGTTCTCTTGGATTGGAAATTAAGCTGGATACCAACGGTTCCCGCCCGGAAAGGCTGAAACAATTATGCGAAAAGCATCTTTTGGATTATGTTGCCATGGATATTAAAAACGGGCCAACACATTACGGCGAAACCAGCGGATGCCCGGATATCGACTTAGCATCTATCCGGGAATCCGTTGACTTCTTAAAACACTGGGATAAACCTTATGAATTTCGGACAACCGTCGTCCGTGAACTTCACTGTGCCCAGGATTTTGAGGAAATAGGGACCTGGCTTGCAGGAGCCTCCCAGTATTTCCTGCAAAACTATGTTGATTCCGAAAATGTTCTCCAGCCGGGATTTACAAGCTGCACGAAAGAAGAGCTTCTGTCCTTTGCCGCTATCGTTAAACCTTATGTAAAACAGGTAAGCCTGCGCGGGGTCGATTAATACAAATTGAACTATCCATTTTCCTGTAAATTTCCCTGTAAATAACTCCCGCTACGGTGTCTGTACACGGCGCACGGCTGCCGAAGCCACATTCTGCTCCCCCAGACGGATATCCGTATACCAGTAGCCAAACCGCCCGTCCTGGGCCTGCTGCTTTTTCGAGAGAACAAAATTAGGAAAACCGAACATGGAAGCCATGTACTTTTCATTGTTGAAATAATGACCCGGCACACCCAGAAGATAACGAGGAAATCCCTGCGGATTTTCCAGCCGCGCCAGAATCAGGTAGCGGTAATTATAATAGCCATGGAGAAGAAAACTGTTATTTCCGTAAATCCAGACCTCCCTTGGCAAAAGTCCGATATCCTGCGGCTTTATCACCAGAATTTCACACCCATACTGACTCTCAAATGCCTGTATTTTCGGATATGTCTTTGAAAGAAAATCCCATAACGGAACAGGGGGAATCTTCTCCTCCTCTTCCAGCTTTGCCAGAGCTTCCGGATCTCCCACAATCAAAGGCTCTTCCTCCTGCTGCCGGATAAACGACTGTTGATTTAATGGCTGTTGATTTAGCGGCTGTTGGTTTAGCGGCTGCTGGTTCATTGACTGCTGGCTTAGCGGCTGTTGGTTTAATGGTTGTGTGTTTAACGGCTGATGGCTTAACGGCTGTGTGTTTAACGGCTGCTGGCTTAACGGCTGTGTGTTTAACGGCTGATGGCTTAACGGTTGTGTGTTTAACGGCTGTTGGCTTAGTAGCTGTGCATTCAACGGAGCCCCCCCCTGCACCTGCGGATTTAACGGCTGCTGCCCTAATACCGGTGGATGAAAAAACTTCTGATTCCCCATCCGTGTCCTTTCCTGCTGCGGATTCTCCCTGGGCAGCCCCATAGAGCGGCGGGGTGCCATGGTATAGCTGTTCATGCGGCTGCGGGTAATTCGATTTCCTGCGGACTGCTGCGGGCGGTTTGATGAAGTCGTCATTTCTGTAATTTTATCTTTTCTGTCTTCTTTTACCGTTTCTTTTCCATTTCCTTTTAAAGTTTCTTTTACGGTTATATTTAAACCACCTTTTCTATCTCCTTCAGCCTCTTCTTTTTGATTCTTATGCACAAAATTCTCAGCATTCAATTCATTTTTTGTGTATTCACTCTTTTCCGGCTCTTTGCTCTCCTTTTGCCATTCATCGCTTACGGATACTTCGTTCTTTTCTGTCCGTTCACTACTTTCCGGCCGCTCACTTCCTTTAAATGGTTTGTTCTCCTTTGACTGTTCGCTCCTTCCCGGCTGTTCACTCCTTTTTTCTTCTCCGTTATCCCTTATTCTTATCTCGCTCTCATTCGCAGACTCCGTTCCTGCCATCATTTCCGCAGCACGATTCTCTTTCACCGGTGCAAATGCCACCTCTGCCGCCTGTACCACTGCTTCCTCCACAGACGAAAGCGCTGAAACCGATGAGATTTCTTCTCCTGCTTCTCCCCCTCTGCTTTGACCAGATGTCCGTTCGGCAGCTCGCGCTATGCTTTGACCGGATATCCGTTCGCCAGCCTGCCCTCGGCTTTGACCTGATGTCAATTCGGCAGCCTGGGCTATGCTGTCCTCCCAAATCGTTGTATATACCTTCCAGGAATCTTTTTTTTCATGGATGGTCAAGCCGTAGCAATCCTCTATGCTATCGCCTGACTGTTCGACATCGGCGGCCTGCAGCGTCGTGCGGAACTCCCCGCCGCCATTGCGCAGTATCAGGTTTCCAAGAAAGATTTCCCTGCGGGCGGATAAAAGATAAACGCCGAGATTTCCGCTTCCCAGATAAAGCTTTCTTATGCTGACATTCAGTTTACATAACCCGTTTCTGGTTTCCAGTTTTACAAAGCCTACATTCTTCCCCTTCACTTTTCCCTCATATTCATAAAGATATGAGATCAGTCTTTTAAATTCTGTCACATCGCCCTCCCCTTCCACTTCTTAATTTATTCGTGCGCCTCGCACAAAAATTTGCCAAATTTTTCACAAAAACTTGTGTTTCTATGTTAAGGCGGAACTTTACTTTTTATTTTATGCAAATAAGCATTGAAATTATTCCTCGAAAATGTTATCCTATAGGTAAGCAAAGCGGTAAAAATTTTTTTTATTTATTGGGAGGGTTTTCATCATGAGAATTTACAAGACTAAAGACTATGACGCCTTAAGCCGGAAAGCTGCTTCGGTCATCGCCGCACAGGTTACCCTGAAGCCGGATTCTGTACTTGGCCTGGCTACCGGTTCCAGCCCATTAGGCACCTACAAGTACCTTATCGAGCGCTTCAAGGACGGTGAACTTGATTTTTCCGAAGTGAAAACGGCTAACCTGGATGAATACCGTGGTCTTACCCGAGAGAATGACCAGAGTTATTACTATTTTATGTACCACAATTTATTCCAGCACATTAATATTAACATGGAAAACACCAACATCCCTGACGGGACTACCTCCGATGCGAAGGCCGAAGCTGCCCGCTATGATCAGGTTATCCGCGGCCTGGGCGGTGTAGATTTACAGCTTTTAGGATTAGGACATAATGGACATATCGGTTTCAACGAACCTTCCGATTATTTTGCAATGGGAACCCACTGCGTAGATCTGCAGCCCAGTACCATTGAGGCCAATAAACGCTTTTTCGCTTCCATCGATGATGTTCCCAAACAGGCATTTACCATGGGAATCGGCACCATCATGGCGGCTCGCAAAATCTTACTTATCGTGAGCGGGAATGAAAAGGCACAAATTCTTTATGATGCTCTCTGCGGCCCGGTTACTTCGCATGTACCTGCATCCATTTTGCAGATGCATCCGAATGTAATTGTTGTTGCAGATGAGGCAGCTCTTTCTAAGTTTAACCTGTAACACCCCCTGCTGCAGATACAAACCGAGAGGCTGCTGTCACGTACTGAAAATGTCCTTTTTGTGATCATTTTTGTACACTGATGCATAAAAAACCGGCAGAGCGAATTTTCACTCTGCCGGAATTTTTTCTTTTTCTTATATTTTTTCCTGTTTTTCTCTTCCGTTTTTCTCTTCACTGTGCTTCTGCTTCCCCACATATTTCCCGGCATCTCTCAACCATCTTTCCCGTTTGAACTCCGTGAAAAACCATTGGCCAGCGCTCCAAACTGTTCCAGAGTCAATGCCTCTCCGCGCACGGTAGAAGGAAGTCCCAGACTTTCAATCACCTGTGCAATTTCCTCTTTGCTGTAGGGAATTTCTGCTGCATTGTTCAGTCCGTTCTGCAGGGTTTTTCTCCTCTGGTTAAATGAAGCACGGATCAGGTTAAACATCAGCTTTTCATCCTCAACCTCAATCGGCGGCTTTGTGTGACAAGTCAGGCGGATAACAGCGGACCCCACACTCGGGCGCGGAATAAAGCAGTTTGGCGGAACATTAGCAACCAGATAAGGACTGGCATAATACTGCACAGCCAGGGAAAGCGCACCATAATCCTTCGTCCCCGGCCCTGCTTCCATCCTCTGTGCCACTTCCTTCTGTACCATCACGGTAATGGAATCTACAGGCACATGTTCTTCAAACAGTCCCATAATAATCGGCGTGGTAATGTAATAGGGAAGGTTTGCCACCACCTTCAGCGGCTTTCCCTTATGATATTCGCGGGCCAGAGCATGGATATCTACTTTTAAAATATCCCCGTGAATCACCTTAACATTATCGTAATCCTTCAGCGTTTCCTGAAGAATAGGAATTAAATGATCGTCAATCTCCACTGCGATTACCTGACGCGCAGATTCTGCCAGGCACTGCGTCATCGTTCCGATTCCCGGGCCGATTTCCAGCACTACATCTTCCTTTTCTATCTGTGCCGCCCGGATAATCTTATCCAGCACATGCGGATCAATCAAAAAATTCTGCCCGAATTTTTTCTGGAAAACAAACTGATGTTTTTGAATTAATTCTATGGTATTCTTCGGTATTCCAAGATCTGCCATCCATCCATCCTTTCGTGACTTTACAAAACTATACAAAATATTGCCTCTGCAAAAAATCTGTTGATATTTCTGCCCTTTTTATTGCTATGATTGATGCAGTCCAAACAGACGTTCTCCGTTTTCCCAGGTTTGCCTTTCTACATGCTCTGGTTCAATCCCCTTAATTTCGGCAACTGCCCGGACAATCAAAGGCAGATACAGCGAGGAATTTCTCTTTCCCCGATAAGGAACCGGTGCCAGATACGGACAATCCGTTTCCAGAACCAGACGTTCTAAAGGGGCATAGGCGATAACTTCTTTCAGATGCCGGGCATTTTGGAAGGTTGAAACACCCCCGATTCCCAGAAAAAATCCCATGTTCAAATATTCTCTGGCTATCTCCCGGCTGTAGGAAAAGCAGTGAATTACCCCGCCCACATCCCCGGCCTTCTCCGCTTTCATGATATCCAAAGTATCCTTCGCCGCATCCCTGCTGTGAATAATTACCGGGATCTTCGTCCTCCTGGCTAAGTCCAACTGCCGGACAAACCAGTGCTTCTGTATGGAAATCTCCGGTTCTTTCCAGTAATAATCCAGGCCGATTTCACCCACGGCTACCACCTTCTCCCGCCGTGTAAGTTCCTCCAGCCACAGTAAATCTTCCTCCGCCATTTCACCGCTTTCACTGGGGTGCACACCTGCGGCACCATAAATAAAAGGATATTCTTCCGTTAATTTCACCGTCCGTTTCGTGCTCTCTATACTGGCACCCACGTTGACCACCTTGCCGATTCCCGCAGCCAAAAGCGACATTAAAAGTTCGTCCCGATCTTCATCAAAAGCTGCATTATCATAGTGTGTATGTGTATCAAAAATCATGATTCTACCTCGTTACTTTTCTTCTGTCCGGAATCTGCCTTCTGCCTTTTTTCTGCCTTTTTTAAATCATTCAGGAAAACACCACCGAATACAGCCATGCCAGCAGCAGTAAATGTCCAGGATAAGCAAGATAAAACAAAGATTTTCCCGGCCATTTACCCTCGTTTCCATGATAGCAGCGCAGAAGCAAAACACCAAGCAGCGCCGCCCCGTAACAGCTTAAACTTTCCAGCACGGCCATAGCCGCCGCCACCTTCAGCTGTATCCCGCTGTCCCGAAACAGGTACAAAAGCACAATGAACATAACTCCCATTGCCCCGTAATCTGCCCTTAAAAATTCTGCGGCCAGACAGCCGATAAGCAGGAAAATCATTCTTCCCAGCCTATGATTCCAAAACCGTTCAGCAGCGCAAAGTGTCAGGAACGCAATCAAGAGCGTAAACATTACATTCTGGTATTTCGGATAAATCATCTGTCCAAAAATCGCCAGATCAAAGGGAATTTCCGACAGCAGTGCAAAGATAAACAGCCTCTGTCCATACCTTTTTTTATGCCTGGTATGGACAAATCCTTCGACCAGCAAGAAGGCAAAAACAGGGAAGGCCAGCCGCCCGGCACAGCGCAGAATAAAGTCAATATTCTGCCACCGCTTCCCTAAATCCGTCAGCGCAAACGGCAGGAAAAGAGAATTTTGGTTCTGCAAAATTCCCCTTTCCACAAACACAACCGCGCTGTGATCCACAATCATAAAGAGCAATGCAATACATTTGAGCATCCTTCCGGTAAGTTCCGGAAACTTTTCTTCTTTCATTACTTTATAAGTCCGCCGCCGATAAGGCGGCATCTATTCAGGTATTCCAAGTGCGCCCGGCAGACTTTTATTCATGATGGTGCTCTCGCTTGTGGGCACATGATGGTTTTCTTTGCTGCTTTTCAATCCTTACTCTTACAAATTTCTTTCATGATATTAACAAATCTCCGCACCGGACGGCATATCCTTCTCGGGAATCATCAGCGCAAGCCTGCCCTGGGCATCCTCGGCACAGAGAAGCATACCCTCAGAAAGCACGCCGGCCAGCTTTGCCGGCTTTAGGTTCGTTACAACCATAACCTTCTTGCCAACCATCTCCTCCGGTGTGTAATCTGCCTTAATACCGCTGACAATCTGCCGCACCTGGCTTCCCAGTTTAACCTGGGAGCAGAGAAGCTTTTTCGATTTTTTCACGGCTTCACAGGCAATAATTTCCCCTACCTGGAACTGTAATTTTGCAAAGTCCTCATAGGTAATTTCCGGCTTTGCCTCCAGATCAATCGCTGCCGTTTCCTCTGCTTCCCTGCCGTTTTCTGCCGATGCGGATGCAGGGCTCTCCTGTCCGTCACCGGTCTGCCCCGCTTCTTCCTGAGCAGCTTTTGCCTGCGCCTTCTGGATCTCCTCCACCTCAGCCAGCACCTTCTTTGCATCCAGGCGGGCAAATAAAATCTCCGGTGCATCGGTCACTTTATTTCCGGATACATACTGACCGAATCCTCCTGTCTTTATCTCCTCTAAACTCCTCTTGTTTGTATTTAACTGTGCCAAAATCTTTGCGGAAGTTTCGGGCATAAAGGATTCTAAAAGGGAAGCACCGATGGTAATTGCCTCTGCCAGATGATAAAGCACCGTTGCCAGACGATCCTTCTTCGCCTCATCCTTTGCCAGTGTCCACGGCGTCGTTTCATCGATGTATTTATTGCTTCGACGGAAAATTTCAAAAATTGCAGTAATCGCATCGGCTACCCGGAGCTGATCCATCTTTTCCTCTGCCTTTGTCACTGCGGCAAGCACCGTTTCCTGGAGATCCCTGTCAATGGCGGCTTCCTCCTCATTTGCCGTATGACGGTTTTCCATAATTCCGCCGAAATACTGGTTGCTCATGGAAATCGTGCGCTTAACCAGATTGCCCAGGATATTTGCCAGATCCGAGTTCATCCGCTCTACCATTAATTCCCAGGAAATAACACCGTCATTGTCAAACGGCATTTCGTGAAGGACAAAATAGCGAACCGCATCCACGCCAAACACCTTTACCAGGTCGTCCGCATAAAGCACATTGCCCTTGGACTTACTCATCTTGCCGTCCCCCTGTAAAAGCCACGGATGACCAAAGATCTGCCTGGGCAGCGGAATATCCAGAGCCATCAGAAAGATCGGCCAGTAAATGGTATGGAAGCGAATAATATCCTTGCCAATCAGGTGCAAATCCGCAGGCCAGTACTTTGCCCAAAGTTCGCCGTGGTTTCCGTCCGTATCATAACCAAGACCGGTAATGTAATTGGTCAGTGCATCCAGCCATACATAGGTCACATGCTTGGGGTCAAAGGAAACCGGGATTCCCCAGCTGAAAGAGGTACGGGAAACGCACAGATCCTGAAGCCCAGGAAGCAGGAAGTTATTCATCATCTCATTTTTCCGGGAAACCGGCTGAATAAACTCCGGATGCGCATGAATATGGTCGATTAAGCGCTGCGCATATTTGCTCATTTTAAAGAAATAGGCTTCTTCCTTTGCCGGCTGAACTGCCCGCCCGCAGTCCGGGCATTTCCCGTCCACCAACTGCGATTCCGTAAAGAAAGACTCGCAGGGGGTACAGTACATGCCTTCGTAATAGCCCTTGTAAATATCGCCCTGATCATAAAGCTTTTTAAAAATCTTCTGTACCTGGGCTTCATGATCCTTGTCCGTAGTGCGGATAAACTTATCATAGGAAGTATTCATTAAATCCCAGATCCGCTGAATTTCTTCTGCAACCCTGTCCACAAACGCCTGCGGCGTTATCCCGGCTGCCTTTGCCTTTTCCTCAATCTTCTGCCCATGCTCGTCCGTCCCGGTCTGGAAACGCACATCAAACCCCTGTTCCCTCTTAAACCGGGCAATGCTGTCCGCCAGCACGATTTCATACGAATTGCCAATATGCGGCTTACCCGAAGTATAGGCAATCGCAGTGGTAATGTAATAGGGTTTTTTACAATTCTTACACATGTTCTTTTCCTGCCTTTCCTGTTTTTTATCATGATTTGTTTTTCTTATTTTCCTGCTTTTCATCCCATAAAAAATACGGAATCTTCCCATAAAAAACAATAAAGCACCCCATCTGTTTAAAGACGAGGTGCTCCCGTGATACCACTTTAAATTCGCCTCTGCCTTACGGCAGACGGCCTCTGCAAGCTGCGGTGCAATACTTCAATCCAGATAATGCAATAACAGCTTCTCACGATAACGGGTGAATCCGTCAGAACTTAAAGCACAGTGCCTAAACCTAATACCAACAAGCACCTGCCCTCGGCTCCAAAGCTCCAAGACCATGTTCACCACTTTCCGCATCATCCCTTTTCAGCACAAGGAGGGACTCTCTGTCGATGTTTTCACTGGCTAATCTTCTTTTCTCCGCTTTTCTCAGTGTTTTTGTAATTTTAAATTTTTAGTTTCTTTCTTACTTTGCGTTTCCTTCTGCCTAACTGCGTATTTTCTTGTTTCTCAGTGTAGCGGGTTACTGCCTATTTGTCAAGAGGTCTTGCCAAGAATTTCATCTTTGTAGAATTTAATTGCAATATACCTTACAGAGAAATTTAAGGCAGTTCATCAAGAATATTAAAGAATCCCTGATACATTCCAGAACAGCTCACCCTCCTGCTTCCATTCTCCGGCAAATGAACATACAGACATTAAAACAGATACCGCTGCTGTGCCGCATAGACAAAGCAGCCGCCTCCCTATCTTTCTCATGTTCACTTTCCTCCTTCTTTTTTATTTTCATTTTACCATAATTTTATCCAACCGACTACCATTATTTCTAAAATCATCTTTACCTTATCATTTTCAGGGAAATTCCATGCCCTGCTGCCCTCATCCCCTCTTGAAAAATATCCCGTTTTTTAGTATAATTATCCCATTATCATATACGAAAGGATCTTATTTTAGCGACTATGAAAAAGAGTGTCCTTTATCTGTTTATGGCTACTGCCAGCCTTTTTCTCTGCACAGGCTGTAAAAAGCAGGAACCGCTTCCTGCCCAAAGCCCTGCACCATCTTCCGTTATTTCACTGACCGTCTGGGGCGGTGAAGATGATGAAGCACTTCTTGCAGAGATTTTTTCTTCTTTTCAATCCAATTATGCGGATCAGGCTACATTTCAAATTCATTATCAGCCCCAGAGCGAATCAAGCTGCAAGGATGCACTGCTTGCCAATCTGGAGGAAGGCGCGGATGTTTTTGCCTTTGCTGATGATCAGGTTGCAGCACTTGCCGCTGCCGGCGCCCTGGAACCTATAGAAAACCAGGAAACCATTCGTGCTGCCAATCTCTCTGCCTCGGTGGAAGCTGCTTCCGTGGACAATACGCTCTATGCCTATCCCCTGACGGCGGACAATGGCTATTTCCTCTACTATAACAAGGCTTATTTCTCCGAAAATGATATTCAGAGCTTAAACCGGATGGTTGAAATTGCTGCCGAGCGGGAAAAGCTGGTCACGATGGACTGGACTTCTGCCTGGTATGTCTATGCCTTTTTTGGCAATACCGGGCTTGAAGTCGGTTTAAATGCCGATGGCATAACCAATTACTGCACCTGGAACCAAACCGACAGCCCGATTCGCGGCATCGATGTTGCACGGGCAATGCTGGAAATTTCCTCCAGCCCCGGCTTTGCCAGCAAAACCGACACCGAGTTTCTTGCCGGCGTACAGGATGGAACGGTCATCGCCGGGGTCAGTGGTGCATGGAACGGCGTTGCCATTGAAAAAGCCTGGGGAAAAAACATGGGCGCGGCAAAGCTTCCCACCTATAACTGTAAAAATCAGCAGGTGCAGATGGCTTCCTTTTCCGGCTGCAAGCTCATCGGCGTAAATGCCTACTCCAAAAACAAGGACTGGGCGGTAAAGCTTGCCGAATGGATCAGCAATGAACGCAACCAAACCCTTCGCTTTGAACAGCGCGGGCAGGGTCCATCGAATATTTCAGCGGCAAATTCCCCCGCAGTCCAGGAATCTCCGGCTATCACCGCACTGCTTGCGCAGTCCGAATTTTCACAGCTCCAGCGTGTGGGCGGAAAATTCTGGGACCCTGTAACCGCCTTTGCCACCAGCATGGCAGAGCAAAATCCCTCCGGCACATCCCTTCAGGAGCAGCTGGATCGGATGGTCGAAGGCGTAACTGCACGCTAGTGTGCGTACACTAGCGCGTGTCTGGACAATGCTCCAGAGCGTATCTGCGGCAAAAAATAAACATGCTTATCAAGCTTTAGGAGGAAATTCTATGAAAGGCAGGCTAACCCTACAGCAGCGCCTGGTGCTGCCCGTTCTTTTGCTGGGACTGATTATGCTGCTTTCAAATATTCTGGCAGTGTTCAGCATCCATAATGTTAATGCCAATGCAGGCGTTATTGTCGATCAGTACATGGTCAGTGAAACAAAGCTGGAAAGTATCCGTCATTCAATGATGAATATTCACCGTCTTGCCCTGTCCCACATCGTAGCTGCCGATCATGCCACGATGATTAAGCTGGTGGGAGAAATCAAGGAGGAAGAAAAGATCCTGGATGAAAAGCTGGAGGACTATGCATCCTTTGTTTCCAAAGAAGACCAGCAAACCTATACTGCCCTTTTGGACAATTACGATTCCTTTAAACATGCCCTTGTTTTTCTGGTCTGTGCCAGCGCGGACAGTAAAACCCAGGAAGCCTATGCCATGGCAAACGGCGATGTTGCCCGCTACAGCGGCGCTGCCGAAGAGGAAATCAATGCCCTCTATGCTTCCGTAAGTGCCCAGGCAGGCGATGCGCGCAGCCATCTTTCGGTGGTCTACATTATCTCCCTGATCACCAGCGCCGCCACACTGACCGTCGGAATATTCCTGGTCGCTGCCGCATTCCGCATTATCAAAAAATACGTTATTGCCCCCATCCGCGATGCCATGGACACATTGAAAATCAGTTCCGAGCGCATAAACGGTGTGGTAAGTGAGGTGCGAAAAAGAACCAAAACCTCCCACAGTCAGGTACATAAGCTTTCCGGGATGACCGATGACCTCTCTGCGGCATTTGAAGAAATAGCAGGAAACGCCTCTGCGATTCGGGACAATGCTTCCGGGACACAAAGCGATGTAAAAGAAACGAATGAGGAATGTCTGGCAATCACTGCCTATTCTGTAGAAATGCGCGGACGTGCAGAAGAAATGGAACAGTCTGCACAGACAAATAAAGAAGCCATCCGTGCAAAAACCGAGGAAATCATGTCCGTGCTGCACGGTGCTATCGAAAAGAGTCGAAGCGTAAATCAGATTAACCTGTTAATCAATGATATTTTTTCCATTTCCACCTCAACCGACCTGATTGCCATCAATGCCTCCATCGAAGCTACAAGGGCAGGGGAGGCAGGAAAAGGCTTTGCCGTCGTTGCCCAGGAGATCCGAAAGCTCGCCGATTCCTGTGCCGAAACTGCCGGGCACATCCAGGAGGTAAGCAAGGTCGTAACCGGTGCTGTAGACTACCTATCCGAAAGCGCCCAGGAATTAGTGGATTACCTTGGGCAAAATGTGCTGACCCAGTTTGAACTTTCTGTCCAGTCCGGGCAGCAGTACCGGAAGGATGCCTCTTATATTGAAGGCTCCATGGAAGCCTTTAACCAGCGAACCGACCGCCTGCGGAATGCCATGGACGAAATCACCGCCTCCATCACCGGCATTTCCGAAGCCATCGACGGTGCCCTGCCCGATGTCACCGGCGCAGCCGTCAGCACCCACACCCTGGCAGAAGATATGGCAGAAATCACTGCCCGAATGGATACCAACCAGGAGATTGTCGGGGAATTAAGAAAGCAGATGGAAGTGTTTGCGAATTTATAAGAAAAAATATGCTCTATGCGGATAACAAAAATTTCGGGGGTGAAAGAATTTCTGTAAATTAAGATCTTCTATGGTAAGTTAGTAAGAAAGACAGGTGTTTTTATTTCACCTGTCTTTACTATACGCATAAGCCTTCCTCATTTTATAAACGTTATCCGCCGGAAGAAGCAAGACGCATTCTAAAAAGGCTGGAAATACATTATACCCCGAAGCATGGGAAGTGACTGGAGATTGCTGAAATAAAACAGAATGTAATGACCAGACAGTGCCTTTCACGCCGTATTGCTGAAATAAACTTATTACGCAATGCGTTGTCCGTATGGGAATCGGAAAGGAATACGTCTGCTGCAAAAGTCAACGGGCATTTTCGTACAAGTGACGCCCGGATAAAACTTAGTTCTTTATATCCCACATTTACTACTGCCTAAAGGGGCAGCGGCAAATCTAAATATCAACATGTCCGTACATTAGTACATATCTTTTTTTAATCGGCAGCGCACAATCTTTGATACACATGATTTTAATGACCCTTCTACCCGATAAACTTTCCCATTATTGCCCGTTTCCAGGTAAGACAGAGCAATCACATGATGAACGTCCATAACCTGTTCCAGAAATAATCGGATGTATTCTTTTATCCCCACAATATTCTGTTATTTTTTTATAATAATGCAAATTATCAATTAACATATAACAAATACTCAAAATTAAACTCCAACTATTGACAATTCCATTTTCATTATATATACTAAAAATATATACTGAGAAATATTTGAGTTTTCTTTTCCTGATAAAAATTTATTTATCAAAATTATACTAGGAGGTTTCAAATAATGTTAGCAGTAAGACCTATAGATATACAAGATAATTTTCAAAAAATCTGCAATGAAATTAATATGGGAGAAACGGTTTTTATTTCACGTCCTAAAAATGAAAATATTTATATGATAAGCGAAGCAGAGTATAATACACTCCAAAAAGCAAAAAGAAATACAGAATACCTTGCCATGTTAGATAATAGTTTTGACCAGCTTAAACAGGGAAAAACCATATCTTTTACTATGGAGGAACTAAAGGAAATGGAATCCGATGATTGGAAACCTACGCAAAAAGTATTAAACTGGCTGAAACGACTGGAGCAGGAGAATGAATGATTTAACGTTTACCGATAAAGGATTTGCTGATTATATATATTGGCAATTTCAGGATAAAAAAACCATTAAGAAAATAAACAACCTCTTAGAAGACATAAAAAGAAACGGTGTTATGAAAGGTATTGGAAAACCCGAACCATTAAGATACCGTCCTGGATATTCCCGGCGGATAGATAATGAAAACCGCCTTGTCTATGATATTGATGAATTACAAAATATCAAAATTATATCATGTAAGGGACATTATGAAGATTAAAAAAGGCTGCCCTGCCCGGACACCTCCAGGCAAAACAGCCTTTTTCCTATCTCTAAAATCGCCTTACCGATTCATGCTTTACACTTTCTGCCTTTTCGCCACAAACACCGGGAAGGTATCGCTGCCCTTCAGCTCTTTTCCTTCGGTTATCGTAACGTTCTTATCGGAGATCACATATTCTACATTCGCTCCGGCTTCCACTACCGTATCCTGCATCAGCACGCAGTTTTTCACCTTCGCGCCTTTGGCTACCTTAACGCCGCGGAACAGGATGCTGTTCTCCACTTCTCCCTCGATTACACAGCCATCTGCTGCCATAATGTTCTTTACCTTTGCGCCTTCGATATAGCGTGTCGGGTTATCATCACGGATCTTGGTGTAAATCGGGTTTTCTGCAAACAGCCCGTCTAAGTTTGCCTCGTCGAGAAGTTTCATATTCTCTTCAAAATAGCTTCTCATATCGCAGATCTGTGCACAGTATCCGTTAAACTTAAATGCCCGTACATCCAGCTTATCCAGCTGCGGAGCGAGGATATCGCGTTCGAAATAAGTATAGCCGCGCACATAGGCGGTGTTAATCTGCTCAATTAAGAGCTCGCGGGCAATAACATAAATATTCATGGACAGGTTCTGCTTGCCTTCAACAACCGGGTTAATGTAAATCTTCTTTACCTGATCGCCTTCAAGGGTCAGCGTGTAGTACATGTTCTGAATCGACATATTTTCGCGGATCATGCCTTCCGGAATCTCTTTTTCCATATAGGCGACCGTAACCTCTGCACCGCTTGCCACATGTGCGTCAATCAATGCCCTGAAGTCAAAGTTTACTGCAATATTCGTATCTGCCATAACGACATATTTTTCCTTCTGGGAACGAAGGAATGCCAAGACGCTTGCCAGCGCTTCCACGCGCCCGTTGTATACCTTAACCGTCTTCTCCGCAAATGGAGGAACGATGTTTAAACCGCCGTTTTTACGGGTTAAATCCCACTCACGCCCTGAACCCAGGTGGTCTAACAGGGAATGATAATTCTTACGGACGATAATGGAAATATTTCCAATTCCATGGTTGACCATGCTGGACAGGATAAAGTCTACCATACGGTAACGTCCTGCAAACGGGATGGAGGCCATCAGACGCTCACTCACCAGTTCAGGAACCAGAGTATCATAACTGTTTGGGAAAATAATACCCAATGCATCTGCGTTGGAATTTACCATTGTTCGTCACCACCCTTTACATTATTATTAACCATTGCATTCGGCCCAATCTTTGCGTTGTCGCCAACATAGACACCCGGACCTACGGTTGCCACACCCTTTTCACCGTCTGCCGGCATCGCGCCGACTACGGCATTCTCACCGATAACCACATTCTCTGCCACGATACAGTGCTTAACAACTGCACCGGACTTGATGGTGGTTCCGCCCATAACGACGGCATCCTCTACCTCTGCGCCCTCTTCTACCTGTACACCGGCAAACAGGATGGAGTGTTTCACCTTTCCGGCAATGCGGCATCCGTCGGTGATCATGGAATTTTCCACAATGGCATCTGCGCCGATGCGATGACCGGTCATACCGCTGTTGCGGCTGTAAATCTTCCAGTTTTCGTCAAACAGATTGATTCCGCTGTGTTCCGGATCAAGAACTTCCATATTTGCTTCCCATAAGGAAGAAATCGTTCCGACATCCTTCCAGTAGCCGCTGAAATGATAAGCGTACATCTGACGCCCGTCGCGTAAGAGGTTAGGAATAATGTTATTGCCAAAGTCATTCTCAGAATTCGGGTCAGCTTCGTCTTCAATCAGATATTTCTTTAAAATATCCCAGTTAAAGATGTAGATACCCATGGAAGCCAGGTTGGATTTCGGATTTTTCGGCTTCTCCTGGAACTCGGTAATCTTATCGTTCTCGTCAGCCACCATCAGACCGAAACGGGAAGCCTCATCCCACGGAACTTCCATAACGGCTACACTGAATTCTGCGCCCTTTTCCTTATGGAATCGGAGGAAATCGCTGTAGTCCTGCTTGCAGATCTGATCACCGGAGAGGATGATCACATACTGCGGGTTGTACCGTTCGATAAAGGAGATATTCTGGTAAATCGCATTTGCTGTACCTTTGTACCAGTCAGAACCGGATGCCTGCTGATAGGGTGGAAGTACATGCACGCCGCCGTACAGACGGTCTAAGTCCCAGGGCTGTCCGTTTCCGATGTATTCATTCAGAACCAGCGGCTGATACTGGGTAAGGATTCCTACCGTATCAATACCAGAATTCACGCAGTTCGACAGCGGGAAGTCGATAATCCGATATTTTCCGCCAAAGGGAACTGCAGGTTTTGCCAGCTTCTGGGTCAGTGCATATAAGCGAGAACCCTGTCCGCCGGCAAGAAGCATTGCAATCATTTCTTTTGCCATAATGTTTCCCCCTGATTAAAAATTTATACTATTGCTAAATTGTACCACAAAATCCAAAAAAACGGTAGTCTTTTGTGCAAATGATTTTAATTTTTTTCCATAAAAAAACTCTCCTGTAAAAAGACCACGATTTTTTATGGCTTTTTATCGGGAGAGTACTCAAATTTTACTCAAATTTGCGGTAATCTGCGTTATAATACATCGTTCCGTCTTCATCCGGTTCCATGGCTTCTAAGGAGAAGACTTCCCCATTGATCTGAAGAATCAATCCGCTTTCCAGTTCAAAGTTTTCGGTAAATGTATTCACCACCGATTCGGTTACTGCACGGATTCGCATCTCATCCTCTGAACTGGTCAGCTGATTTAAGTTCAGGGTTCCTTTACCCTCATCCAGTTCAAAGCTGATAATTTCGGTTCCTTCTTCCAGAATCTCGTACTTAACCATCAGATCCACGAGCGCCTGATCCACCAGTTCTTCCGACTCCAGATTATCCATCTCCTGAACTAATCCGTCGCCGTTTTTGCTGACCCGGTAGACCGAAACGGCCGCAAGGGAAGGAAGGTTTTCATTTCCCGCATTGCGCTTTTCGGGGGTATCGGCAACTACAGCTTCCGTCGTGGGCGGCATCGCCGGGGTTTCTGTCTGTGACTGGCTTTCCTGATTCTTTTCCGTGGTCGGGGTACATGCTGCTAATAACAACACCATCATGGCAGACGCCAAAAGCATGATGCATCTTTTCATCATTCATTCCTCCTGATTTTTTCTTTCTCTCGAAACCACTGGTTTAAGCAGGTGAGGGCTTTCGTCAGCGCATCCAGTTCACCTTTCGTCAATTGTTCTGCAATGCTTTGAATCATCTCCTGGTGAAACGCCGCATGATGTTCATAAGCTGCCCTTCCCTTTTCTGACAGGGAAATAAACACTACCCTGCGGTCCGTCTTTCCCCGCTCCCGGGTAACATATCCCTTCTTTACCAGACTGTTCATTGCAATCGTCAGAGTGCCTACAGTAACGGATAAAAGCTTGGCAATGGCAGACATATTTTTCGGCTCTTCTATCCCTATAGCCTCAATCACATGCATATCATTGTTCGTGAGATCCCGAAAATGGGAGGTAGCCAGCGACTTTTCCTCAATCTCCAGAACATCCCGAAACAAATTCACCAATACCTCATTCAATGTTCCATAACTGTCCACGTGCATTCCTTTCTCCTGCATCTTACTCTTTGCTTCGCGTACCTGCTGATTATACATGATTTTTTCCTCTTCCACAACCGCTTAATCCTTAGGAAATTCTTACAAGGTTGTGATTTTTTTGTGAAAGCCGGCCTATCATTTGTGATTTCCAAATACCAACTCCCGAAAAACCTCTCCACGCTCTTCAAAATTTTTAAATATCCCGTAACTGGCTGCTGCCGGAGAAAGCACGCAGCTCTTTCCCTTCTGCGTAAGCACCTTTGCCTTCTCCACGGCTTCCGGAAGATGCGGCACCAACACCAGCCGCTCCCGACGCCCAAACGCAGGATATTTTCCGCAGATTTCCCGGTAAATTCTCTCCCCGGATTCTTCCATAAAAATAATATGCTCCACGGTGCTTTCCGATAAATACAAAATCAGTTCCCGGTAATCAATCCCCCGATCCATTCCGCCAATCAGCACCGTATCCGTATCTTTAATCGTATTTAATGCCTGTATTGCCGTTTCACAGATCGTAGAGATGGAATCATCATAATATTTTACGCCGCCGCACTCACCCAGAAACGCCAGCCGGTGCGGCAGGGGCTGATAGGTTTTCAGCCCCCTGGTCAAAGCCTCTCCGGGCACGCCGTGTAGCCGGCAGGCCGTATAGACAAAAGCAATATCCAAATAATTATGCTGCCCCAAAAGCCGAATCTCACCCACCGGAATAGCATACCTCTCCCCGCGGAAAAAAATACATGTTCCGTCGAGGAAAACCGAAGAATCTTTTTCCGGGGACAGCACTTCCAATGCTGCATTTCCATGGCTTCTTTCTTCTACGACAATCTCCTTTGCCGCACAGCTTCCCGGCTTCGGCCTGCACTGCCCGCCGCAGATCAGCAAGTCCCCTTCCTTCTGATGGCGAAAAATCTGCTCCTTTGCCCGGACATAATTTTCCATCGTTTGATAATGATCCAGATGCTCCTCGTGAATATTTAAAAGCAGGGCCATGTGCGGCGAAACCGTAAGGTACTCCAGCTGATGACAAGATAGCTCAAAGACAATGATCGTATCCTCTTCAATCTCCGCAAGATGATCAAACGCCGGTATCCCGATATTCCCCACCAGAAGCACTTTCTTTCCTGCCGCTTTCAGCACATGGTATAGCAGAGTAGCCGTCGTACTCTTTCCCTTCGTCCCGGTTACACCGATAATCTGATCCCGAAACAGCCGGACAAATATCTCCGTCTGCGACAAAATCCTGCACGAATACACTTCTGCCGGCCGTTCAAGGACGATCCCCGGACTTTTAAATACCACATCGTACCGATCCATTGTCTGCTGATATTCCGGCCCGGATATCCATAAAATATCCTCCCCCGGGCACCGCCCATTCCGGTCAGTCAGGTCGGCAATGGCCAGTTCCTGATATGTACCGGAAGCCTTTAAAACCCGGTAAGTCGATTCTCCTTCCCTGCCAAATCCAAGAATCAGTACCTTTTTTCCCTTTATCCATTCATCAAGTTCTATCATCCTTTTATCTCCCTGCTGCACATCGATTCCGTTCGTTGTTCACCATTTGCCTTTCACCATCCATAAACACCATCCATCAGCGGATTCTTCCTTTCGCAGCCTCTCCACAGCACCTTTTGCGTACCAGTTTTTTCCAGGGCGCGGGCACAAGGTTTTCTTCGTCAAAATAATCCGAAAAGATGTCGCCAAGTTGCTGTGCTGCCTTATACTGCGGCGTTTTCCGGTAAGCCGCAAGAAGCGCCGGAAGCGGCTTTCCTTCCTTTTCCAGGCGTTCTGCCGTCAAAAGCAAAGCTGTATTTACCTCCCTGCGGCTGCCCACACATTCAAACGGCTTCTCTTCCTGGATTCCTGTAAGCCGTTCTAATGTTTCCCAAAGACTTACATCCTCAAAAATATTCTTCCCAAAAATCGCAGTCAATTCTTCCTGCGGTAAAAACGGCGATAAGATTGCCGCTACGAACAGGCATTTCGGACAATGCCCGCACCACACATCCGTCTTGCTCCCCACATTACAACTGCGGAAAATCGGATGATATGCCCTGCACGTCGAAAAATATCCTGCAATCTGGAATTCACTGAGCGGCCGAAGCATACTAAAATAATACGCACTTCCCGGCAGATATCGTCTGGCATAGTCATGAAAATCCTTCTCAAACCGAAAGCTCTTGGAATACTGATGATTTACGGTGCTTCCCTGAATCGTGCTCTCATTTGCGCTGGATTCATTGGACAGGGCTATGTAGACAATCTCATCGAGAGCCGCCGCTGCAAGCGAAGAAAAAGCCACAATCGCCGAAAACGGGGTGTGTCCGTTTAAAAATCCCTTTTGATTTAAGTCCAGCATGGCTTTGTCCAGTGTCCGGTAAACCGAAACCAGTTTTCCTTGTTCAAGTCCCGCTGCCTTAGCCGTTTCTGTCGTCGCTCCCCGTGGATTAATCATATAACCCAGGATATCTGCTTTTGCCTCCTTTAACAGTTCCAGCGTAACCGCAGAATCCTTCCCCCCGCCAATCGGAACCAGCACCCGGCAGCCCTCTTTCGGGACTGGTGTAAAATCCGCTTCGGAAGCTTCTGGCATCGGTGCTGCTGCCAATGCAAAATCTGCTTCCGGCACATCAACAAGCATTTCCATAAAATTTTCCATCCGGGCTTCGTCAATCCCATTCACATAAAAAAACTCCCCCAGCCCATGATAATATAAGTTCTTCCACCACTCGATCTGTTCTGCACACAGATTTCCGGCTTTAACGATAACATGGGGCGAACAGGTAATCTTCCAGTAACTTACCAGTTCGACCATGCCCAGGGAAAACAATATGTTCATCAGAAGTTTTTTCCGGTCTGTTGTTTTATGTTGAGTTCCTTTAGGAAATCTCCATGTCGGGTGAAATTCTGCCAGCCCCGGAATTTCAAAAAAATAGCTGACCTTCAGTTCTTCTCCCGCTTCCTCCACCTGATAACTATGATAAATAAACACAGGATACTCTTTCCTGAATCTTCGATATTTTTCAGAACCGCTCTCTGTCTTCTCTGTCACCCTTCGATATTTTTCAGAAGCATTCTCCATCTTCTCAGTCATCCTTTCCCGGGTCTTTGCACCCATTAAACCGCTGCTTTATCGTTACTGTTCATCTATCACAATAACACTTTATCTACTATATACCAAATCCCCCATGAAAATCAAGCGCCGAGCTCCCCAAAATTCAAACTTATCGTTTCCCGGCCGGATACTTCTCTCTGCCCCGGCTTCCATACTTATAGATTCCCCAGCCAGATACTTACCCCAATCCCGACTATAGTAGCAATTAACGCTCCGGGAAGTGTGTAGCGGCTTTTGCGTATTCCTATGCTTCCAAAATACACACTGAGGCAGTAAAATACCGTTTCCGTACTGCTTAATAAAAGGGAGGCCATCACCCCCAGCGGGCTGTCCGGACCGTGTTCCTTAAAAATATCCAGCATCAGACCTGTTGCCGCCGAATTAGACACCAGTCGGAAAAGCGCCACCGGGACAAGTTCCTGCGGGATGTGCAGAACCATGGCCGGGACCTTTAACATCATTCCCAAAAAATCCAGAAATCCCGAAACCCTGAGAATACGAACCGAAATTAAAAGTGCCGCCAATGTAGGGAAAATCTCTGCGGTTGTCTTCATTCCCTTAGCTGCACCCGCCAGAAAATCATCAAACACCGGACGCTTTGCCAGCAGTCCAAAACCAACAATATAAAAAATCGAAAACGGAAGAATCGCCGACGACAGCCACACCAGAACACTTATCCACATAAACGGCTCCCGAACAGTAACAAGTTTTCCACATTATACGAAAAAAAGACGGGGGATATTCCCGCCTTTTTCTCTTTGTCCGGCTCAGCTTTCCTTTAAACATCCGCCGTTACTGTTCACAGTAACCAGCCGCCTTCTCCTTCCAGTAACCTGAAATCCAACGCCCGCCTTCGCTTAATTCCCCGTCAGTCCATCCGGAAATCTTTGTGCATTCCGGTGAAATAACACTGCTGCTCTCCGCTTTATTCGCCAGATTCCAGTTGATACAGCCGATATCATATTGCTCCAGAAGATCCATCCACTGCCTTGCCTGGACAAAATCATTATTTCCGTTTCCCGATGCATCACACAGCCCAAATTCACTGACAAATACCGGAAGACCGCGCTGCACACAAGCCGTAAGCCTCTCGCGAAGCCAGTCGGTATGGGTTGCCGCATAAAAATGCAGGGCATATAAAAGGTTGTCATAGGGCAGAGGAGAGTCTGCCGCCAGATGAATATCCTGACTCCAGGTTGGTGTTCCCACGATAATCACGGCATCCGGGTCATTAGCGCGGATTACCGGAATCACTTCCCCTGCATACTGCTTAATCTGTTCCCAGGTTGCCGAAGAATTTGGCTCATTGCAGATCTCATAGAGAACATTTTCCTGATTCTGATAAAGTGCTGACATTTCCGCAAAAAAAGCTTTGGCGTCTTCCTTATGGACGTTCGGATCGTGGTCATTTAAAACATGCCAGTCAATAATCACATACATTCCCAGGTTCGTTGCGGCCTCCACGCCGCGCCTTACAAGGGCTTTTAATTCTTCCTTATTCCCCCCGCTGCAGTAACCATTATACTCCTCCGTATACAGGGCAAGACGTACACAGTTGGTTTTCCACTCGTCACGAAGGGTCAAAAATGTATCCTGACTGACATACTGCGGAAACCAGGCCAAACCATGCGTGGACATCCCCGTCAGCCGAACAGGATTTCCCTGCTCATCCACAAGCTTCGTCCCCTGCACCCGAAGCGCTCCGTGGACTGCAAGCGGCGTGAAAGGGGCTGCAGGCGAATCCGCAGGCAGGTTTATTTCTGCCCGGGCTTCCGGTGCTGCGGCATTTGCCGGAAAACTGCTTTGGCACACACTGCCAGATAAAAGCACCGCACACACAGCCGCAGATACTATTTTTTTTACCATTTTCATCTTCATTTTCTTCATCCTTCCCTCCTATTGATAACAAGCTGCTCTCGATTATAATAGGCCGTAAATAAAACATAAAATACCACCGCCCATCCTCTTCATCGATCAATAACACAATTTTCTTTACCGATTTTCTGTCTTTAGTATAGCGAATAATCAATAAAAATACAAATACTATCGCAATATACCATAACAACTGCCATACCAAAAAGGTCAATTTTATTTCCAGGCATGTTTTTCCGCAAAAAAAATATACTGGTACTAAACCAATCGAATCAGGAAACAAATCATGAAACTTCATTTCCCCAAATTTTCATTCATCCAGCATATTTTCTCCAAACCAATCCTTCCAAGATCATCCCTCCCCCGCTTATCTCCTGCGCTGCGCCAGCTTTCCCGGCAAAAGCAAAAATTAAGCTTCTCCTCCCCCAGAGGGCGGCTGGCAAAGCCTGCGGCGATAACTGCGGCGCTTTTCCTGTTCTCTTTTTTTGCCGGGGAACTGGCGGCTTACGGGGTAAGTGCCTGGCAGCGCCATAACCCGGGGCAGCCTGCATTCTCCTCCATAACGGCAGATTCTTCTTCACTGCATAGCCAGACCAATGCTCCAATCCGCAGTCAGGGAAAACTAACCATCTACTCCGCTTCCGACGAAGGAAACTGGGGATTAAGCTTTCAGCAGGAAGGAAAACCCCCGGTAGCCAATGCTTCCATGGACTATCTGGCACAGTTTAACGCCCACTATGCCCAGGACACGGATGAAAAAGTTCTCTATCTCACTTTCGATGCCGGATATGAAAACGGAAATACCGAAGCGATTTTAGATGCACTGAAAAAACACGGCGCACCGGCAACCTTTTTTCTGGTAGGAAATTATCTGGAAACCAGCCCGGATTTGGTAAAGAGAATGATTGCAGAAGGCCATAATGTAGGCAACCACACCTACCACCACCCAGATATGTCAAAGATTTCAACAAAAGAAAGCTTTCAAAAAGAATTATCCGATTTAGAAACCTTATATCAGCAGACCACAGGGCAGCCGATGAAAAAATACTATCGGCCGCCCCAGGGAAAATACAGCGAAGCCAACCTTACTATGGCAAAGGAAATGGGCTATCACACCTTCTTCTGGAGCCTGGCCTATGTGGACTGGTATGAAGATAAGCAGCCCACAAAGGAAGAGGCATTTAAAAAATTAATCGGACGTATTCATCCCGGAGCCATAGTCCTGCTGCACAGCACCTCGAAAACTAACGGGGAAATCCTTGATGAGCTACTGACAAAATGGGAAGAAATGGGTTATCGGTTTGCACCTCTGGATGATTTGGTGCAGACGGTTTCGGCTTCATAAAACGGGCAAAAATCCATAAAAATCACCCTGCCCAGACGGCTTCCCCCAGCATGGGAACAGCTCTGAAAGCATTGACCATCCGGTCTAAGACTACCTGATGGGTATTCCCTGTGTCCAAAACCGTATTCTGCACAGCCTCTGCCTCTATCTGAACCGTTATGACATCAAGGATGTTCTGTTTTCCTGTCCGGGTTAAAGCATTTACCTGGGCAGAAAAACAGGAGTCTGCTTCTTCCTGCAAAGCATCCGGCGTTTCTGTCATGGCAATAATATGGTTTCCCGAAACATAGTTGCCGCTTCCGGAAACAATGCGTATAATTATCGGTTTTCTTCCCTGAGGTTTAATGGAATCTGCGGCAATAACCTCTGAAATATGGTTTGCCGTTATGGTATTAAAACTGCCCTGAATATGCAAAAGTCCATATAAGTCATCCAGACCATTATCATATCCCAGCAAGGGTGCCCAAGGTTCATTATCCCTTAAAAAATGATTGGACGATACCATATTTTCCGAACAATTTTTTTCAAACACAAGCATTCCCGGATAAAATGAATGAAAACGATTTCCCGTAATTACGGAACGTGCCACATGTTCAAAATGCACACTGCTGGAGCCCCGGGGAAAAATATTGTTTGCACTGATTAACAGACCGCCAAAATTCTGGGCAAATATCGAATATCCTTTGTATCCTGCTCCCATAAGATTATCGGTTATCTTTGAAGCCTGTCCCCATCCCCGCAGTTCAATGCAGTTTCCGCATTCGGCGATAAAGTTATCGTGAATGGACAGTGCATCTGCGTGATACATGGTTATCCCATGTTCCAGATAGACAAATCCCATGCCGCTAATCCGAAACGCATCATTAGCACTTGCACTATAAATCCCTGTTTTGCCGTTGCTATACGTATTTTCCGGATTATCGGTTCCCAGACCGTCATCAATAAAATGCAGACCGTCAATGCAGAAGTTCTCAAATTCTACGGAACTTATGCGTGGGTTTCCCTCCCGTTCAATGTAGAATGCGGCACCTTCACTTTCCTGCATTCCCTCTTTTATGGGCAGGTCTGCCAGTATCCGGCTTCCCCCCGGCCAGACTTCATGGAGGTTTGCCCATTCTTCCTGCAAAAGATTATAGCGTATACTTGAAGAAACAAAACCATGTCCTGAACCCTGGATTTTCAGGTAACTGATATCGATAAGAACCTGTGTCCGAAGATGATAATCTCCTGAAGGAATATAAATCACTGCACCAGGTTTTCCTCCTTCGTCGATATCTGCACAGTTCTGCCTGCTTTTAATATCTTCAATTATACTGTTGATTACCTCTCCAATATCTTCATAAGGATTTCCAACATTCCACTCCGTTACATCATAATAATTCTTGCCAGCCATTGACTGTGCCTCCTGCCTATTTAATATTCATTGCCGTTTTTTCTTTAATCCAATTCGCTTGTGTCCGTCCCAAAACAGTTTTTCAGCCCATAAGCTTCCAGCTTTCGGAAAACGGCCCGACCGCCGCAGGCTCGGACATAAAGCTTGTTTTGTTTATCCAAAGCAAAAATATTATTGGAATGATTGTTTTGATAACTGTCGGTAAATAGTTCAAGGGAACTTTGGTCAGAAAGGATATGAACATCCAGTTCGTTTTTTCCTTTCAGGAACAATACGCTCCGTGAACTTCCTCTGCTCCAGCCGTCTGCATTCGACCGATCCACGTACAATTCTCCCCCGGCAAAATCAAACACAACCGCGGTTTTCTTTCTTTCACCACAGCGCAGAACCAGTTCCAGCTGCCGGGCATCCGTCTTTGTCAGGTCTATCATAAACTTCAGTTCATAACAGACCCCATCTCCTGCAGTCAGTTCCATTTCTTTTTCCTCAACCACAATTTCTTCTTTCCTTACGGCATTTTCCCGCAGGTTTTCTACTTCCTGAACGGGAATAAACTGCAAGGTATGATCCTTTCGCATACGAACTTCTCTTGGAATATTAAAACATCCGCACCAGCCCTCTTTATAGGTGGGGCCCCAGTCCTTCCACAGCGGCATCCATTCCCATTCATTTGACCAGCTCACCATAATTCTTCTTCCGTCTGGGACAAGAAACGACTGCGGGGCATAATAATCAAATCCCCAGTCAATTTCCCGGCTTATCGAATAGTCAAATTTTCCTGTTTTTTCATCAAAATCTCCTACCATATACACAGAAGTATGGTCGCCGGAACCCATGGGCGAGAAGGTCAGGACATATTTATCGCCTAAGGGGAATAAATCCGGACACTCCCACATCATTCCCCACTCTCCGCGGCTTTCTGCCAGGACATTGACAAAATCCCAGTGCAGCATATCTTTTGATTTATACAGCAAAGCCATTCCGTGACGATTGCGGCTTGCACCGCACACCATATAGTATACATCCTTCTGACGCCATACTTTCGGATCTCGGAAATAATCTTCGGCTATCCCTTCCGGCGCAGTGATCACCGGATTTCCCGGATATTTTTTAAAATAAATGCCGTCCTCACTGTAAGCAATGCACTGTGTCTGTACGATTCCCTTCCCGTGATGCGATGTCCCGGTATACATTAAAAACAGTTTCCCCTCATGTTCGATGGCACTGCCAGAAAAACATCCGCCTTTTGGATAATCGTCATAAGGTTCACTAGGAGCCAGAGCAAATGGAAGATATTCCCAATGAAGCATATCCTCACTGACCGCATGGCCCCAGTACATGCAATCCCAAAATCCGCCATAAGGATTACACTGAAAGAAAAAATGATACTTTCCCCGGAAATAAATCAATCCGTTAGGGTCATTCAGCCATCCTGACTGCGCCATAAAATGATAGTGCTGGCGCATCTTGCCGCGGGCTGCCTGATCCTTATTTTGCATCGTTGCCATCTGTGCCCGGGCAATATTTTGTTTCAGCAATTCTTCCGACATAAGTTTTACCTCTTTCTTTAACCTTTTACTGCTCCGGCAGTCATTCCCTGAACGATGTATTTCTGCGCCAAAAGGGAGATAATCATTACCGGAAAGCTAAATAAAAATGCCCCTGCGCACATTGGACCAAGATCCAGATTATAAGCAGACAAAAATCCTGCCAGACCAACCGTAAATGTCTTTGCATTTGTGCTGGTCAAAAGTAATGCAACAAGAAAATCGTTCCATGCAAGGAAAAGGGTAAAAATAAACGCTGTGGCCAGCCCCGGCTTGCAGATGGGCAGAATCACCTTTCGGAAAGTCTGAAGGCTGCTTGCCCCATCCATAAATGCTGCTTCATCCAGTGTCGTGGGAATTCCTTCATAGAAACTCAGCATTGTCCACATCACAAAAGGCATATTGATGGCCCCGTAGACAATAATCAATGCAATTTTTGTATCATACAATCCCAGGTTACAGATTAGTTCATAAATCGGAACAACAATGCTGGATGTAGGAATCATTTTCAGACACAGCACCAGGACAACCAGGGCCACCGATAATTTCGCCCCGGAACGCTGAATCGCATAGGCTGCAAGGGAACCTAAAATCAGCGCAATCAATGTGCTTATTAACGCTGCGGTTAAGCTGTTGAACAGATAACCCAGAGCATCCATCCTTTCCAAAAGCCCTGAAAAATTTTCTACAGAAAACACTTTTGGGAAAAACCTGGGCGGGACGGCAATAACCTCTGAACCCGGCTTAAAAGCACAGCAAATCACATAGATGTAAGGGAACAGCCAGCACAAGGTAAGAATCACTGATAAACCGATTCCCAGATTTTTTCCGGTTTCTCCTCTTCTTTTCATTCTTTCCTCCATTCTGTGAGCGTTTTACAGCATATCATACTCCATATTAGCTATTCTTTTTCTTCGGATTCCATAAACTCTGCATAAACACCAAAGTAAAGATAACCAATACAGCAATAAATACAATCGCCATCGCACTCGCATAGCCAATATCATTGTACCTGGTCAGCGTCTTATAGATAATAATGCTGATGGTTTCTGAGGAACTGTTTGGCCCGCCCTCGGTCATCGCCCAGATAATATCAAAGGTTCTGGCTGCATCAATAATTCTTACCGACAGAGCCGTCAGCAGAACCGGTTTAATTACCGGAAGCTTAATCTGTGAAACCTGCTGAAGCAAACCTGCTCCGTCAATTTTTGCCGCCTCCAGCATACTGGTATCGATTCCCTGCAGACCGGCTAAGATCATCAGCATCATAAAGGGCGTGGTCAGCCAGATATCCGCAATACAGCAGGCAAGGAGGGACCATTTTTCATCGGCAAGCCAGAGAATATCACTGCTGCCGGATAAAATCCCGACTCTGTATAGAAGTTCATTAATAATTCCGAAACTGGAACTCATCATTAATTTCCAGGTAAGGCCGGCGACCAGAGGAGCTATCATCAGCGGTGCCATCATCATTGACCGGATAACCTTGCTTCCCTTGTAATCCAGTTCAAAAAACAAAGCAAACAATAACCCTAAAAGAGTTTCTGCCCCTACGGCAATAACAATGTACATCAGTGTATTTTTTAATTGTTTTAAAAATCCCCCTGCGGTAAATGCATGAATATAATTCCCTAGTCCAATAAAGGTCTTATCTCCGGAAATTCCAATTTCATAAAAGCTGTCCATAATCATGGTTATAATCGGATAAATCAAAAATGCCCCCATGAATACCGCACCCGGCAGAAAGAATAATAATAAGGTTTTTCTTGAAATTAATTGCATTTGCTTACCACCTTTTTATTGCTAAACTGCTGTTTACTTGTTCATTTTCCCATTTCCCTGCCGCTTTTTGATTATTTACGGATAGCTTCAATATCCGCCTTGGCTTTATTTAGGGTTTCGTTAATATCGCTTCCTCCTAAACAAGATTCCACCACGCCGGTCAGCACTTCTTCAATCTGTGCCCAGGATGCGGTCATTGGTCTTGGCTGTGATGCTTTCGCCCCCAAGGTTTCAAGGACAGCGGTTGTATGCTCATTGCCGGCTTCTTTTCCGGCTTCTTCATACACGGAAGTCCTTCCGGCGATTTTCAAGGTAAGATCCATGTAATCAGCATTGTGATCGTACATAAATTCTACATATTTCTGTGCCATTTCCTTATTCTTTGAATTTTTCATTACACACTCATACCATGGACCTGTCGTTGCCCCAATACCGGCACTCCCGGCAATCATCGGCGCACATCCTACCTTTTCAGCGCCCAGGGCTTTCACTGCCGCCGGATACTGATGGCTCCAATTTAACTGCATGGCAATTTTTTCATTCGTAAAAAGTTCCTGGGATTCCGTAGAAGCTGTGGAAAGAGAATCTGCCGGAGTATAATCCGCACCGGCGTTTTCAACCATAAAGTTCAGGGCATCCACATAGGGCTGTGCAGTGATATTCACTGACCCGTCCGAGCCAAATACAAGACCGTCGGCACCGGCCTGGCAGGCAAAATCCAAAAAGGAACACACGGCATCGGAACCGCTGCCAAATACGGTCGTTCCTTTCATCTCCCCGGCAGTCATCTCTTTTGCTAATACCTGATAGTCCTCCCAGGTTTTTGGCACCTTATCTTCGGAAATAAGATCTTTGCGGTAAATCAATATCTTTGAATTCACCCACATCGGATAACCAAGAAGATTTCCGTCAATCGTTCCGCTTTCCTGGAGAGTCGGCAGAAAATCACTGGTATCTGCATCCTTTACCGGTTCAATCGCCCCGGCAAAAGCCGCCAGCCATACCACATCCATACAAGCCACATCATGAGCTGCCTGTTTTGCCTTAATCTCCGTTGACAGCTTGTCATACATTCCTGTATAAGCCACAGCATCCACAATAACCCTGCACCCTGTCTGCTCTTCAAAAGTCCCTGCTGTTTCCTTCGCCAGGGTTTCTGCCGGAGAACCACTTTCTACCAGCACGGTAATACTGTTGTCATTACTTCCTTCTCTCTGACCATTTCCCCCTGCGCATCCTGTCAGCCCTGTTCCTGCCACTGCTGCTGCAAGCACGAGCCCCAACCATCTTTTCTGCATCTTCCCATAACCCCTTTTCTGCATCTTGCTCATTTGTTTTTGTTCCCCTTTCTTTCATGATAGGCTCATTATACTTTATGAAAATTATAATGTCAAACGTTTTCAATATATTTTTTCATTTTTTGCTGTTTTACATAAAAACCATTCCTTGTTTTTGGGCAAAATGCCTATGAATTTCTTGTTTTCTTCCTGTCTTCTGCTTGCTCTGAAATTTTTATGAAAATTTTTTCATTTATTTTTCTTTCATTTTTTTCTGTATTATGCTATAATCTCTATATCTTGAAAATAAAGCGAGGTTTTTTCATGGATAAAGTTAAGATTGGCGATATTGCCCAAAAAAGCGGCGTTTCCCTAACTACAGTTTCCCGTTTTTTCAACCATCCCGAACTACTGTCCCCGGAAACTCAGGATAAAATTCAGACAGCAATCAAAGAATTAAATTATCAGCAGGATAACCTGGCAAGAATTCTGGTGACTGGAGAATCCAACCTGGTAGGGATTATTTTCCCGCATCTGCATCTGAGTTTCTACACAGAACTCCTCAATCAACTTATTCACTGTGGTAAAGAAAAAGGTTATAATTTTATTATCTACACCTCCAATCATTCAAAGGAAGAAGAACTAAAACTTATTCAAAACCTTATTTCCTACCGCATTAAAGGATTAATTCTTTTAAGCCACCTCCTTTCGGTTCAGGAAATTGAACAGCTTCCTGTTCCCGTGATTTCCGTAGAACGGGCGGGCGGAAAGTTTAAGCAAATCAATAATGATAATTTTACCGGGGGGAAACTTGCTGCAAACCTTCTGATTCGCAACGGATGTGAGGTATTCATCCATATTAATAATGATTTTCGGGAGGACTGGCCTTCCTTTAAGCGTATTCTGGGATTTGAATATGAAGTGAGAAACTTGTGCTACGAGCGTTTTATTGAACATCATTTCACGGACACCTACATGCCCCAGGCCGCAGACTCCATGAAAAAACTGGTTTTGCACATTACAGAAAAATATAAAGGAAAAAAGCTAGGGGTTTTTTGTTCTAATGATGATATTGCATGTCTTTTTGAACGGCAATGTATTATAAATAAAATAGAACTTCCAAAAACCATAGAACTTATCGGGTATGACAACTCTCCGATATCCAACCATGCCATCCAGCCCATTACATCCATTGACCAGAATATTTCTCTAATGGCACAGCTTGCGATTCAGGCACTGGAAAACTATATTCCCTGTGAAAGTATGGTGCCAGCCACATTAATGGAAAAAGAAACTACCAGCAAACGCTAGTACTGCATTGCGTAAATTCCAGTGAATATGCACCCGCTGTCTACGTCATCTGTAAACCCCACGAAACTCGACG
>ERZ808037.416-NODE-416-length-40331-cov-4.240125_pt1 | contig 40331 bp, 35 predicted proteins | sample MGYA00380190_ERZ808037 | MGnify/ENA primary metagenome ERZ808037 (study PRJEB31490, sample SAMN06133399) | mouse gut metagenome | isolation source: J9 | host: mice | place: China: Chengdu | collected 2015-05 ...
ATTTGCGCTGGGGTGCCGTCTGCGTCAACGGAATAGGTCCCCGTCTCGGTGGCGCTCGAAGGAAGCGACGTGACTTGCCAGTCCTCGATGGCGAGTCCGTCGACGAAGCTGTCGACGGTTGACTGGGGGATGCCGACTTGCCCGGCGATCTCGCCGGCCTTGCTGCGCAGCTCGGAATCGACTTTGCCCTTGATGCCCGATGCGTCGATCACGGCGTTGAGCGTGCTGTTCTTCGCACCCTCGACAGGGTTGCTCGCGTTGGTCGAGCAACCGCCCGTCACGACAAGTGCGCTCGCGGCGACGGCGAGGATAATGAACGCAATGCCTGCGATTACGATGCGTTTGAACGTTTTCGTCATGCGAAATGCTCCTTTTCCAACCGCGTTCCAGCCACTAGGCTACGCAATCGATATGGACGCTGTGTGGGAAATCGAGACAAACATTTTCGCAACATCAAAAATTCGCTTAAACCTGGCGGAGTTTTGTGTTAGCATATCTCCCGCTGCAAAACAGCAACGGCGCGTGGCTCAGCTTGGTAGAGCGCTGCGTTCGGGACGCAGAGGTCGCTGGTTCAAATCCAGTCGCGCCGACCACCGCAATAGAAAGGGATGTCTTCTTCGGAATCATCCCTTTTTTATTAGCATGCGAGGAGGCAAGGATGAAGTTTCTTGGACTGGGAGCTCCCGAGCTCGTCGTCATCTTGATTATCGTGCTCATCATTTTCGGGCCGAAGAACCTTCCCAAGCTCGGCAAGGCGATCGGGAAGGGCGTGAGCGGCCTGCGCAAGGGCGTCGAGTCCGGCAAGGAAAAGATCGACGAGAAGTTCGAAGAGGTCGAGGAAGAGAAAGCCGAGGAGTCTGCCGCCGAACCGGTCGAGGCGGAATACGAGGAGGCCGCCGACTCGGCGGACGAGCAAAAGCAGGATTAACGGACCACGAGCGGAGAAGGAACGAACATGGCTAACAACGAATTCATCCTGACGCCGGAAGGGCGCGAGAAGCTCGAAGAGGAGCTGCGTTACCTCGAGAACGAGAAGCGCGCCGAGATTGGCGAGCGCATCAAGGTTGCGCGCGAGTTCGGCGACATCTCCGAGAACTCGGAATATGACGACGCGAAGAACGAGCAGGCGATGGTCGAGGGACGCATCGCCGAGATCACGCATATCCTGAGCGAGGCGACGGTTGTTAGCGCCTCGAAGCGTTCGAACAAGGTGAACATCGGCTCGACGGTGACGGTCAAGATGGGCAAGAAGGAGCGCGCCTTCACGATCGTCGGTGCCGCCGAGAGCGACGTCGCGGCGAACAAGATCTCGAACGAGTCCCCGGTTGGCGCCGCGCTCATCGGTCACAAGAAAGGCGACGAGGTCGAGGCGACCGGTCCCACTGGCCGTGAGATCAAGATGACCATCGTCAAGATTGAGCATTAATATGACCGAAGAGAACCAAGTTGAAGTAATCGAGGACGATCCGATCGAGGTGCGTCGCGCGAAGCGCGAGGCGTTGCTCGAGGCGGGGGAGAATCCTTACGGCCACGCATTTGACTATTCGCACCATGCTGCCGATATCGAGGCGAAGTATGGCGAGCTGCCCGACGGCGAGACGACCGAGGATGCGGTGCGCATGTGCGGACGCATCGTCGCGAAGCGCGTCCAGGGCAAGGTGAGCTTCTTCACGATGCGCGACGCGACGGGCGAGATCCAGCTGTTCTGCCGCATCAACGTGCTCGGCGAGGAGCGCTATGAGGAGCTCAAGGATCTCGACGTGGGCGACTGGGTCGGCGTGAACGGCTGCGTCATGAAGACGCGTCGAGGCCAGTTGTCGGTGGCGGTCGAGTCTTACGAGCTGCTGTCGAAGTCGCTGCGCCCGTTGCCGGAGAAGTTCCACGGGCTCGCCGACAAGGAGATCCGCTATCGCCAGCGTTATGTCGACCTCATCGCGAACCCCGAGGTCAAGGACGTTTTCGAGAAGCGCTTCAAAATCGTCTCGGCGATTCGCCGCTACATGGAGGACCTCGGCTTCTTCGAGGTCGAGACGCCGTTCCTGCATTCCATCATCGGCGGCGCGAACGCGAAGCCGTTCGTGACGCATTTCAACGCGCTCGATCGTGATTATTACCTGCGCATCGCGACGGAGCTGCCGCTCAAGCGCCTGCTCGTCGGTGGGTTCGAGCGCGTGTTCGAGATCGGCCGCCAGTTCCGCAACGAGGGCATGGACCCTTACCACAACCCCGAGTTCACGACGATGGAGGCTTATCAGGCGTTCACCGACCTCGAGGGCATGAAGCAGCTGACGCAGGGCTTCATCCAGGCCGCGGCGATGGCCGCGTGCGGCACGACGACGGTGACTTACCAGGGTCAGGAGATCGAGCTTGGAGGAGAATGGCGCTCCGCGACGATGATCGAGCTGGCGAGCGAGGGCGCGGGCGAGGATGTGAGCTTCAGCCGTTCGCGCGAGGAGCTCGTCGAGATTCTCGAGCGCAACGGCGGTCATGCCGAGGATGCCTGGGGCAAGGGCAAGCTCATCGCTGAGATTTTCGAGGCAGTGGCCGAGGAGAAGCTGATCCAGCCGACTTTCGTTTGCGAGCATCCGCTTGAGGTGTCGCCGCTCGCCAAGAAGAAGCCGGGCGACGAGAACGTGACCGAGCGTTTCGAGCTGTTCATCTGCGGCCATGAGTTCGCCAACGCGTTCAACGAGCTGAACGACCCGGTCGACCAGGCCGAGCGCTTCCGCGCGCAGGTCGCTGCCAAGGACATGGGCGATGACGAGGCGATGGGTTTCGACGGCGACTACATCCGCGCGCTTGAATATGGCATGCCGCCCGCCGGCGGCGTGGGCGTCGGCATCGACCGCCTGGTCATGCTGCTCACCGACAGCGAGTCCATCCGCGATGTCCTTCTGTTCCCCCATATGAGAGACGAAGCGTAAGGACTTTCGACAAGACGGGGCGAGAAAGGGATCTCGCTAGCAATTGCTTTCAAGGGCGCGATGTTGGGCATCGCGCCTTTTTTGTTGGCAGCGCGGATGGCGTGCTGTTGCGGAACCGAGAAGCGGGGCCTTGTAACGAGAGATGACGGCCGGTGATGGTTGGGTGGATGAAATGTGGCGTTATGTAATAAATGGAGCGTAAAAAACAACGCACATCGCCGCATTTTGTCCAGATTTCGAGTTGAAACCTTGCATAACGCCCGATTTCGTCCATTGGGAAGCGTTCGCGGGTTGGGGGCGGGCGGGGCCGGCTCGGCGCGGGCCGATTTCATCCATCGGGATGCGTTTGCGGGTTGGGATCGCGACGGCGCGGCGTGATATGCTTACATCGCACGCTCGAACGAAGGGGGTCCTTTTGTCTGAGATGCTTGTGCTCATGCGCCATGGGAAAGCCGAACGCCCTGAGCTCGACCGATCTGACGTGGATCGACAACTCTCCGAGCAGGGAATCCGTTCGCTGCGCGCCACCTTGCCGCGTTCGCTTCGCCTGATGCCGAAAGGCGCTTCTGTTCGAATTTGGTCGAGTCCGGCTGACCGTGCAGCGCAAACGGCGCAGGTCGTGCTGGAGTGTTGCAAGCGGGCGGGCGTCGAGGCCGGATCGCAAGTCGAGCTCGTCGATGCGTTGCGGGAGCAGGACCTCGAAACGACGATCGGGCTCGTGCGCTCGTGCGATGCCGATATCGTGGTCGCGGTGGGGCACAACCCGTTTATCGAGGAGGCGGTCGAGGTCCTGACCGGTTCGCGCATTGATTTCGCGACCGGCGGTTTCGCGGCAGTGAGCTTGGCAGACGCTTCGCGTGCATCAGAAGCGGAAAACGGCCTCCTCGCGCCGCCGGGCAGGCTGCTCTGGTTCGTCCAGGGACCGGTTTCGCAGCGCTGGAGGACGCTTGTGCGGATGGAGCGGACGCTGGCCAAGGCCGTTGCCACCGCGCAAGAGCGTCTTGATGCGTTTGTTTCCAACTCTGATGACGTTGAGGCGATACACAAGCTCAGGGTGTCCATTCGCACGTTGCGAAGCCTGCTCGCGTTTGTTTCTCCCTGGCAGAAGCCCATGCAAAACAAGGCGTGTCAGGCGAATCTCAAGCATATCGCCTCAGAGACGTCCTTTCTGCGTGAGCTCGACGTGCTTGCCGTGGGTGCCGCCGAAATGGAGGGGGCTTCGCCTGATCTGATAGCATTTTGCGAAGGGCGGGCAAGAGAAGAGCGCGCGCGTGTCTTGAAGGCGCTCTCTTCGAAGCGCACGGCGAAGCTGCTCGAGGGCTTGTCCGGGGAGATAAGCTGCATTGAGTGGCGCAAGAGCGTGGAGGAAGAAGGCCTCGGCGCGGACGAGGTGCGGGCCCGGTTCGACGAGCTGGTGCTCGATTTGCGGGCGAAAGTTTCGTCACTCGACATCGCCGACGAGAATGCCGTGCATGATGTGCGCAAAGACGCGAAGCGCGTCAGATATGATGCCGAGCAGTTCAGCGCGCTTTTAGGTGATGATGCCGTGAGCATTGCCGAAGCGGCGACCGTCCATCAGGATGACCTGGGCGCCATTTGCGACGCCCGGGTGAACATTCGCCTTATCAGGAGTTTCGAGGAACGCGAGCTTCCCGATTCCGTGGCCTGGGGCTTCGCGTTATTACGCGCCCAGAACGAGACGGCGCTTTACACGATCTTGCGCGGTGCCAGGTGAGATAACGAGATTGCTGTCTCGCTCTTGATTTGCGTTTTACGGGTAAAATGGACTCGCTAGGTCATTAAAGGGGAAAGGGGCCCTGATGGGCGACGAGACTCGCAGGATATCATCGCCTGAGCAGCTCAACGACTACCTGAAGGTGACGAACCCGCGGATTTGGATGCTTCTTGCGGCTGTGGGGCTGCTCATCGTCGGCCTTCTGCTTTGGGGCGGGTTCACCACTATCGAGAGCTATGCCACGGGGACGGCGCGCGCCGTCGGAGGGGAGCTCACCGTCACGTTCGACGATCAAGCGAAAGCCAGCAAGGTGCTTCCCGGCATGGAGATGGAAGTCGGCGACGTCGAGACTGAGGTCCTCACGGTCGGATCCGGCGCGGACGGCTCCATCGTAGCCTCCGCGCGGGCAAACATCCCCGATGGCTCCTATGCGGTGCGCGTGGGATATAAGGCAACGCAGGTCATCTCGATGCTGCTTAATTGACGGAGCGGGCTGTGGCGAAGGCAAACCATCCGATAACGAACGGCGTGGCCAAGGTTCCCCAGGTCATGCAGATGGAGACGCTCGAATGCGGCGCTGCGGCGCTCGCCATGGTCTTGGCTTATTACGGCAAATGGATGCCGCTTGAGCAGGTGCGCGTCGATTGCGGCGTGTCGCGTGACGGTGCGAGCTTGCAGAACATCGCTGCAGCAGCGCGCAGCTATGGGCTCGAAGTCGAGGGTTTCACGCGCGGCGTCGATGTGCTCAAGGAGATGGGGCCTTTTCCCTGCATCATCACGTGGAGCACCGGATACGTCGTCTTGTGCGGCTTCAAGGGCAGCTTCGCTTACGTCAACGACCCTGCGAAGGGCACGTGTAAGGTCGCGATGGACAAGTTCGCGCGCTCCTACGGCGGCGTCTGTCTGACGTTCGCGCCGACCGGCGACTTCGTCGCCGACGGCAAGCGCAAGAGCACGCTCGCGTTCGCGCGCAGCCGCTTGCAGGGGGCAGGCGTCGCGGTCGCGTTCGTCGCGCTGACGACGCTCGTCGGCTACCTCTTCGAGATGACCACGCCTGCGTTCACGCGCTTTTTCATGGATCGACTGCTCACGGGCGAGAATTCCGATCTGCTCATGCCGTTCATCGCGCTTCTCACCCTGGTCGCGGTGCTTCAGGTGGTCGTTGTCGCCGTGAAATCTGTTTACTCTTTTAAGATCAACGGGAAGATGGCGATTGTCGGGTCCTCCACCTTCATGTGGCAGGTGCTTCGCATGCCCATGGAGTTCTTCTCGCAGCGCAAAGCCGGCGACATCCAGCAGCGCAAGTCAACGAACGCCGTCATCGCCGAGACGCTCGTGAACACGCTGACCCCGCTTGCGCTCAACATCGCCATGATGGTGTTTTACCTGGTGGTCATGATTCGCTATTCGGCGCTCCTCACGTTGGTCGGCATCGCCGCCATCGTGCTGAATTCGTTTCTCGCGAGCTACATTTCTCGCAAGCGCGTGAACATCACACGCGTTCAGATGCGCGACTCGGGCAAGCTGGAGTCGTCCACGGTCTCGGGCATTCAGATGATCGAGACGATCAAGTCGGCGGGCGCCGAGAACGGCTATTTCGCGAAATGGGCGGGCTATCAGGCTTCGGTGAACACGGCCACCACGCGTTTCGCGAGCCTGAACCTTTACCTGGGCATGGTGCCGAACTTCCTGGCGAGCCTCGCGAATTACGCCGTTCTGGTGATCGGCGTCTTCCTCGTCATGCAAGGCCGGTTCTCGCTCGGCATGGTCATGGGGTTTCAGGGCTACATCTCACTGTTCATGAGCCCCGCCATGACCACGATAAAGGCGGGCCAGACCGTGCAGGAGATGCGCACTCAGATGGAGCGCGTCGAGGACGTGATGGAATATCCCATCGACCCGAATTATTGCGACGAGCCGCTCAGTGACGAGGCCGACTACGGCAAGCTTGACGGGAGGGTTGAGCTGAAGAACGTGACGTTCGGCTATGCGCGCTTGGGCGATCCCGTCATCGAGGACTTCTCCCTGACGGTGGAGCCGGGCGAGAGCGTCGCGTTCGTCGGCGCGTCGGGGTGCGGCAAGTCAACGCTCTCGAAGCTGATTGCCGGGCTTTACCGGCCGTGGAGCGGCGATATCCTGTTCGATGGCAAGCCTGCCTCGGCGATCGATCGCAGCGTGTTCACGGGGTCGGTTGCCGTGGTCGACCAGGACATCATCCTGTTCGAGGACACGATTGCGAACAACATCCGCATGTGGGATGAGTCCATCGAGAATTTCGAGGTTATCTTGGCCGCGCGCGACGCGCAGATTCACAGTGACATCATGGCGCGCGAGGGCGGCTATTCAGGGATGATCTCCGAAGGCGGGCGCGACCTGTCTGGCGGGCAAAGGCAGAGGCTCGAGATCGCGCGCGTGCTCGCGGCCGACCCGAGCGTCATCATCATGGACGAGGCGACGAGCGCGCTTGACGCCAAGACTGAACACGAGGTCGTGCAGGCCGTGAGGAACCGCGGCGTCACGTGCATCATCATCGCGCACCGGCTCTCGACCATCCGCGATTGCGACGAGATCGTCGTGCTCGACGGCGGCAAGGTCGTCGAGCGCGGCACGCATGACGAGCTCTATGCAAAAGGCGGCGTTTACGCGGAGTTGGTTTCGAATGATTAGGGAGTGCAACGGAATGCAGGGCATCGACGAGTCTTCCGCTTCGCTGGAACATTCGTCGGCGACAGGTGTTCCGCAGTCGCGCGAGGGGGTGAGGACATGGGCGTTTTCGACGAGCAGATAAGGCAGCGCAAGCACGGCGACCAGGAGCTGTTCGAGGATTCCATCTTGCGCATGGCCTCGGCCGTCGTGGGCAGGGAGGTTGCCGGCTCGATGGTCAGCAACCGCGTCGTGACGAAGGAAGCGGTCGATGACATCCTGAAGTTTTACCACGTCAGCCCCACCGACATCCCCGCTCAAGTGAGCGATCCCGAGGAGCAGCTGGAATATGCGCTGCGCCCTCATGGCATCATGCACCGCATGGTCGAGCTACCCCGAGGGTGGCACAAGGACGCGTTCGGCCCCATGATCGCCTATCGCGCTTCCGACGGCGCGCCGATCCCGGTGTTTCCCAAGCCCTATCGCGGCTATTGGTACCGGGACGAGGCCGGGCGCAAGACGACCGTGAACGCGCGCAACGTGGGCGAGTTCGCTGCCGAGGCGCGCTGTTTTTACCGGCCTTTGCCGCTTGGCAAGATCGGCATGGGCGACCTTTTGCGCTATATGAAGCAGTGCCTGAACGCGGCCGATTTTTCGCTGCTCGCGTGCATTACGCTGCTCGTCACGCTCATCGGCATGCTCTTGCCGCCCATCGTGAAGATGCTGACCGGCTATGTGGCCGACACCGATAGCTATGCGGTCCTGTGGTCCACGGCGGCGTTCTTGCTGTGCACCGCGTTGGCCCAGCAGCTCATGGAGGCATCGCGTGGTGTCGCTCTCAACCGCATCCTCACGAAGGCCTCGACCTCGGTCGCTGCAGCGTTCATGATGCGCATGCTCAGCCTGCCGGCCACGTTTTACCGCGACTACAGCGCCGGCGAGCTTGCGAGCCGCTGCTCGGCGGCCAAGACCCTCGTCGAGCTCATCGTGGCCAATGTGCTGTCTCTCGGCGCCACCGCATTGTTCTCGCTTCTCTATGTCGTGCAGATCGGCCAGTTCGCCCCCGCCCTCATGTGGCCGGCGATCGGCGTCATCGTGGCGACGGTCGTGGTGATGCTCGCCACCGCCTTGGTGCAGATGCGCGTGACGCGCCAGCAGATGGAGTTTGCCGCCAAGGAGAATGGCAAGAGCTTCTCGTTCATTTGCGGCGTGCAGAAAGTCAAGCTCGCCGGTGCGGAGAAGCGCGCGTTCGCGCAATGGGCGCGAGCCTACACGAAGAGCGCGGAGTTGCAATATAACCCGCCGTTCTTCTTGAAGGTGAGCGGCGCCGTGAGCACGGCCGTGTCGCTGGCGGGCGCCATCGTGCTTTACTACCTCGCAGCCTCATCGGGCGTCGCGCCTTCTGATTACATCGCGTTCTTCGCGGCTTACGGCATGGTCATGGGCGCGTTCACGGCGCTGGCCGGCGTGGTGCAGGCCACCGCTCAGATCAAGCCCTATCTCGAGATGATGGAGCCCATCCTCGCGGCTGAACCGGAAGTCGCCGAGGACAAGGAGATCCTCACGGGGCTCGTCGGGCGCATCGAGCTTTCCGGCGTCCGTTTCCGCTATGACGAGAGCATGCCTTACGTCATCGACGGGATGGACCTGACCATCCGGGCAGGGGAATATGTCGCGATCGTTGGGAAGTCGGGCTGCGGCAAGTCGACGCTCGTGCGCTTGTTGCTCGGCTTCGAGACGCCCGAGAAGGGCGCCGTCTATTATGATGGCAAGGACATGGCGAGCCTCGACCTGCGCTCGCTTCGCCGTCGCATCGGCGCGGTCACGCAGGATGGGAGCCTGTTTCCAGAGGACGTTTATTCCAACATCACGATCTCGGCGCCGCACCTTTCGGTCGAAGACGCATGGGAGGCGGCCGAGATCGCGCGGATCGCAGACGACATCCGCGCCATGCCGATGGGCATGCAGACTATGATCTCCGAGGGTTCGGGCGGCATTTCGGGCGGCCAGAAGCAGCGTCTCATGATTGCGCGCGCCGTGGCGCCGAAACCGCGCATTCTCATCTTCGACGAGGCCACGAGCGCGCTTGACAACCGCACGCAAAAGCAGATTTCCGAGGCGCTCGACGACCTCAAGTGCACCCGCATCGTCATCGCGCATCGGCTTTCGACTGTCAAGAACTGCGACCGCATCCTCTACCTCGAGGGCGGGCGCATCGTCGAAGAAGGCACCTATGACGAGCTGATCGAGAGGGGAGGCTTGTTCGCCGAGCTCGTCGAGCGCCAACGCCTCGACGTGTAAGGCAGCGGAACACTCGTCGACGACAAGCGTTCCTCGTCGTCCCTGTTCAACTGGTGTAAACTGGTTGCAGTAGCTTCGGAGAAAGGCCTTGTGCTTATGGACGTCGCTGTTATCATGCAATTCGCGTTCGCTGTCTTGCTTCCCGTCGCGGCCTGCATCGCGTTGACGCTCTTGAGGCGCGGCACGGCTGTCTCGCGGATTTCCGAGCGGGGCTGGCAGGTGCTCGTGGGCGTCGTGTTCGGGCTCATCGCGATTTACGGCACCGAGTCGGGCATTCCCGTGGATGGCGCCGTGATGAACGTGCGTGACGCGGCTCCCTTGGCGGCGGGCCTTTATTTCGGCGGGCCGGCCGGCGTCATCGCGGGCGTCATCGGCGGAGTCGAGCGGTGGTTCGCCGTGATGTGGGGAGCGGGCGATTTTACCCAGCTCGCATGTGCCGTAGGCACCATCTTCGCTGGCTGTTATGCAGCGATGTTGCGGAAATACGTGTTCAACCGCCTCATTCCCAACTTGTCGTTCGCGTTCGCCACGGGAATCGTGGCGGAAGTGATGCATCTGACGCTCATCTTCGTCACGAACCTCGACCAGGCGGCGAGGGCGTTTTCGGTCGTGCAAGCGTGCGTCATCCCCATGGCCTTCAGCGTCGGTTTGTCCACGATGCTCTGCTCGTTTTCGCTCCTGCTGCTCAATCATGAGCCGCTCCTCACGCCGGCCGGCAAACGCAACGTGGTGCGGATCCTGCATGCGCGCATGCTCACCGCCGTCGTGGCGGCGCTTCTCCTCACGGTCGGTTTCACGGCGATCGTGCAGACGAGCCGTGCCCAATCAGACGCCGAAGAGCTGTTGCGGCTGGGCATAGAGGATGTGGAGGAGGATATAATCGACGCCTCCGATGCAAACCTGCTCGAGTTAACGCAGCATGCGGCAGCCGCCATTCCCACGGTGACATCCGCCACGGACGAGAAGTGCGCCGAACTGGCGAAGGAGCTCGACGTCGCCGAAGTGAACGTCGTCAACGACAGGGGCATCATCGTCGCCACCAACGTTCCGGAGTTTGTCGGGTTCGACATGGCGTCGGGCGAGCAAGCGGCGGCGTTCCTCGCGCTGCTCCCGGGCGGTGGGGAGGAGTGGCTTGTCCAGAGCTATCAGCCCATATCGTTCGATGCAAGCGTTTGGCGCAAGTATGCCGGCGCCGCGCTGGAAAATGGTTTCGTGCAAGTCGGATATGACGCGTCGAACTTCCTCGACGACCTTTCGTCCCAGGTCGAGGCGTCGGTGAAGAATCGTCATGTGGGCCAGAAGGGCTCGCTTGTCGCTGTCGACGAGACGGGTGCGGTCGTCAGCACGCGCGATGGCGTCGCGCGTGAGGCGGGCGAGCAGCTCGTCGCGGACGCCGAGGCGGCGGGGGCCGGCAAGCTCTTCACCACGAGGTTCGCCGCCGAGGAGTGCCTCGCATATTATCAGGATGTGGAGGGTTATCACCTTATCGCGCTTTTGCCGGCTTCGGAGGCCTATTCATCCCGCGATTCGTCGCTGCTCCTGGTCGCGCTCATGGAAGTGCTCGTCTTCGCGGGTTTGTTCCTTGTCATCCACGCTGTCGTCAAGCGCGTCGTCGTGCGCGGCGTCAGGAGGATGACCGATCAGCTGGCTCAGATCACGGCCGGCGATTTGGACGTGAAAGTCGACGTGCGCGACGCCACGGAGTTCGTGTCGCTTTCGAATGACATCAACCTGACGGTTGGGGCGTTGAAGGCATCGCTCGCTGCCGTGCAATCGGATCTCGACATGGCTGCCGAAATCCAAATGAACGTGCTGCCGACCATCACGCGCGTCATCTCGAACCGCGACGAGTTCGACCTGTTCGCCAGCATGGAACCTGCCAGGGAGGTCGGCGGCGACTTCTACGACTTCTTCATGGTCGACGACGACCATTTGGCCCTCGTCGTCGCGGACGTGTCGGGTAAGGGCGTCCCGGCGGCGCTGTTCATGATGCTCTCGAAGACCGTCATCAAGATGGAAGCGCTTTCGGGGCTCGACCCCGCGACCGTGCTGGCGCGGGCGAATGCCGACCTGTCTGAAAAGAACGACGGCGACATGTTCACCACCGCCTGGTTGGGCGTGCTTGAGATTTCCACTGGCACCTTGACCTATGCCGATGCGGGCCACGAGAAGCTCGCGTTCTTCCGCGACGGCGCCTGGGAGCTGCCTCCCAAGCCGAACGGGGCCGTGGCGCTCGCGTCGTTCGATGAACGCGACTACAGCGATCTTCCTGACCGGTATCGTTTCCGCAACCATGTTGTGAAACTGTCTCCTGGAGATGCGGTCTTCCAATACACCGACGGCGTGACCGAAGCCACAAACGGGGAGGAGGAGCTCTTCGGCGAGGCGCGGCTCATCGACGCCCTGAACGCAGCCGGAGACGCGTCTCCCGGGACGCTGCTGCCTTTCGTGCGCACGCGAATTTCGGAGTTCGTCGACGATGCGCCGCAATTCGATGATATAACTATGCTCGGATTGATTTATCGGGGTAATGAGTGAGGGGCGATATGACCGCCTTCTCGTTTGGTCGAAAGGGGAGCCATGTTATCGATTGAAAGCGCGGATAGGGGAGATGTCGTCGAGGTCAAGCTCGTCGGACGACTTGACGTAAAGGCGGCGAAGGAGGCCGACGAGGCGTTTGCGGCCGCTGCGGAGGCGAAAAAGGACGTCATCCTCGACATGACCGAGCTCGACTACATCGCGAGCGCCGGCTTGCGCACGCTCAAGCGGTTGCGCGGCGTCGTGCGCGAGAACGGGTGCGCGCTCACGTTGCGCGGCGTTCAAGACGATGTCATGGAGGTTTTTGAGATGACTGGGTTTGCTGCCATGCTCGCGTTTGAATGACGTATGACAAAGGGGGCGCGTCAAGATGAGAAGCATCACCGTTCCAGCGAATGACGAGGATCCGACTCCCGTCATCGAATTCGTGAGCGAGGAGCTCGCCGAGCACGATTGCTCGTCGCATGTGATGTATCAGATCGAGGTCGCCATCGAGGAGATTCTCGTCAACATCGTGAGTTATGCCGGGTTGACCGAGATGGACGGCGTGGAGATTCGCTGCGAAGTTCTCGAGGACCCGTTGCGCGTCGTCGTGCAGTTCCTCGACGGCGGCGTCCCCTTCGACCCTCTGGCGAAGGCCGATCCGGACACGTCGACCGAGGCGATCATGGAGCGCGAGGGCGGCCTGGGGATCTTCATGGTGAAGAAGATGATGGACGATGTCTCCTATGCCTATGAAGACGGCAAGAATACGCTCACGATTCTGAAGAACCTTTAGCTTGCATCTGGGACGTCTGTCAACAGGCGTCCCAGACCGCTCTAAAATGTTACCAAATATAGGCCCTATCCTGCACTTATGTATGCTTTGTGTTTGTATAATGAACACACCTGAAGCACAGCGGTTCGATACGTGCATTACCCCGGGAACGGGTGGAGTGTCAGCAAACGTAGAAGGAAGGGGATATCATGAACACTTTGACTGGAAGCGAACAGGCGGCGGTGGCGGGTTTGCTTGGAGCGAGTTTGGTTGTTATCTTCATGTGCGCGCTCGTGTTCTGGGTGCTGTTCATCATCGGGCGCTGGAAGATTTTCACCAAGGCGGGCGAGAAGGGCTGGAAGTCGATCATTCCGATTTACGCTGACTACGTCCAGTGGCGCATCGGTTGGAAGAGGACCGGGCTGTTTTGGATTATGCTGGTTCTCGTCCTCGGCGGTTGCGTCATCGGCTACGCGACGGGGGCGATTGTGACCAACGCATCTGGCAACATGGCCTTCACGGGCGGCGGCGGCATCGGCGGCATCATCGGGATCATCCTCATGATCGCCGGCGGCGTGCTCGAGCTTGTCTCGGTTTACAAGCTTTTCGTCAGCTTTGGCCACGGCGGCGGCTTCCTCGTGGGCTACATCTTCGTTCCCTACATCATGCTGATGGTGCTCGGTTTCGGCTCCTCGCAGTATCAGGGGGCGCAAGACTAATTCGCGCGATTCGAAAGCTGGTGAGCAAGCGCCCCGTTCGGGGCGCTTGCTTTTTTGGAACGTCCGTCGCGATGAGCGTTTCGTTTCTTTCTTACGGGAAGGTGTCAGATTAGCACTCGTTTTTCGGGAGTGCTAACATTTTCGCGAGCAAGAACGCGAGAGTTAGGACACGTATGTCTTTCGAGAAGTTCACGGACAAGGCGCGCAAAGTGCTCGTGCTCGCGCAAGACGAGGCGCGCTCGCTGCATCAGCCTTATGTCGGCACCGAGCATTTGCTGCTCGGGTTGATCCAGGAAAAGGAAGGGCTCGCCGCGCAGGCGCTCGGGCGTTTGGAGGTGACCTATGACGCGGTCGTGCAGGCCATCCGTCAGACGGTCGCCATCGACGAGGGAGCCGATGTTTCGGGGCACCTCTCGTTCACGCCGCGCGTGAAGCGCGTGCTCGAGAACGCGTTGCGCGAGGCCATGCAGATGGGGCAGAGCTACATTTCGACCGAGCACTTGCTGCTCGGCATCGTGCGCGAGGGCGAGGGCACGGCGCTCGACGTGCTCGCGCGGCTCGGCAAGTCGGGCGACGACGTGCGCTCGGCGCTGAACGACCTCGTGGGCCAGTCGCCCGTTTACGCGGGCCGTGCGCCGGTGGTCGGCGGGCCGGCGGGGCCGAGCGATTCGATGCTCAAGGAGTTCGGCACCGACCTCACGAAGAAGGCGCGCGACGGCAAGCTCGACCCGGTCATCGGGCGTGCGGGCGAGATCGAGCGCATCATGCAGATCCTGAGCCGCCGCCAGAAGAACAACCCCATGCTCATCGGCGAGCCGGGTGTCGGCAAGACAGCCGTCGTCGAGGGCCTCGCGCAGCTCATCGTGAGCAATCAGGTGCCCGACATCCTGCACGGCAAGCGCATCATCACGCTCGACGTGAGCGCGCTCGTCGCAGGCTCGAAATATCGCGGTGAGTTCGAGGAGCGCCTGAAGAAGTGCATTCAGGAGGTCATGGACGCAGGCGACATCATCTTGTTCATCGACGAGATTCACACGATCATCGGCGCGGGGTCGGCCGAAGGTTCGATCGACGCGGCCGCCATCTTGAAGCCGCCGCTTTCGCGCGGCGACATCCAGGTCATCGGCGCGACGACGCTCGACGAGTTCCGCAAGCACCTTGAGAAGGACTCGGCGCTCGAGCGTCGTTTCCAGCCGGTCAACATCGGCGAGCCGAACGAGGAGCAGGCCGTGCGCATCATGGAGGGCCTGCGCGACCGTTACGAAGACCACCATCACGTGCATTTCACCGACGAGGCGCTGCAGGCGGCCGTGCAGCTGTCGAGCCGTTACATCCAGGACCGGTTCCTGCCGGACAAGGCGGTCGACGTGCTCGACGAGGCGGGCGCGCGGATGCGCATCCGCAACATGACGTTGCCGGCCGAGTTGCGCGAGATCGACGATGAGCTGCGTCGTGTGCGCTCCGCCAAGGAAGAGGCCATCGCGTCGCAGAATTACGAAGACGCGGCCAAGTTCCGCGACGAGGAGGATGCGCTCAAGGAGAAGCGCGAGGCTGCGACCAAGGCCTGGGAGGAAGAGTCTTCCAAGTCGGTGCAGGAGATCACGCTGGAAGACATCGCCGATGTCGTGTCAATGACGACCGGCGTGCCGGTGTCGAACCTTACGGAGGCCGAGACCGAGAAGCTGCTGCGCATGGAAAGCGTGCTGCATGAGCGCATCGTCGGCCAAGACGAGGCGGTCACGGCGCTCTCGAAGGCGATTCGCCGTTCCCGTTCCGGCTTGAAGGACCCGAAGCGCCCTGCCGGCTCGTTCATCTTCCTCGGTCCGTCGGGCGTGGGCAAGACCGAGCTCTCGAAGGCGCTCGCCGAGTTCCTGTTCAATTCTGAAGACGCGCTCATCAGCTTCGACATGTCGGAATATATGGAAAAGCACACGGTGTCGCGTCTGGTCGGCTCGCCTCCGGGCTATGTCGGCTTCGACGAAGGCGGCCAGCTCACGAAGGCCGTGCGACAGAAGCCCTATTCGGTCGTGCTGTTCGACGAGATCGAGAAGGCGCATCCGGACGTGTTCAACATCCTGCTGCAGATTCTCGAGGAGGGCCGTTTGACCGACGGCCAGGGCCGCACGGTCGACTTCCGCAACACGGTCATCATCATGACGTCGAACGTGGGCGCGCGCGAGATTGCGCAAACCCAGACGCTCGGTTTCTCGTCGGAGCCGGACAAGGGGCTTTCCGACAAGGAGATTCAGAGCCGCGTCATGAGCGAGCTCAAGAAGCTGTTCCGACCGGAGTTCCTGAACCGCATCGACGAGATCATCGTGTTCAAGAGCCTGACGAAGGAGCAGATCGTCGAGATCGTGCGCCTCATGGTGGGCGATTTGCGCGAGCGCATGATCGCGCAGAACATGTCGATCAACTTGACCGACGCTGCGTGCGAGCTTATCGCAAAAGAAGGCACCGACACGACGTTCGGAGCGCGCCCGCTGCGCCGTGCGATCCAGCGCCTGCTCGAGGATCCGCTGTCCGAGGAAATCCTGGAAGGGAAGTGGACGAGCGGCATGATCGTCGATGTGGACGTCGACGGCGACAAGCTCGTGTTCTCGCAGGGTTCGGGCGACATTCCCGAGCCGCGCAAGCGCGACACGATCGCACAGGAGGCCGAGCTGCTGCTGCGCGATTTCGACTTGGGGCATGCGGGTGTTCCTTCAGGCGGTTTGGCGAGCGGCGGCGCCGCTGAGTAAGGCTTTCGTCCGCCCGGCGACGCTGCGGCCCGCGCTTGAGTGGCGCGCTGGCGAATTTCGCGCTGGTCATCTGCCCGGCGCTTTTTACGCTGCGCTTGCGCGCGGCAAAATTGCCAGAAAACCGGGGCTGTGGCACGAAAGGGCGCGGACGGAGGGGGGGGACAGGAGCCCTGCGGGTCGTGAAACCCCAGGTGGCGGCACCTTGCTTTCCGCGACTCGGACCGGGTTCGGGCGCGGGTCGTGCCACAACTCCGATTTTTTGCCGGTGCCCCGAGGGTGCTCTTCGCTATAAGGGGCATGGTCCAGCACACGGTCAACGCCGTCGCGTCCGTGGCGGCGGCCGGCGCAGCCACGACCGGCCATGACGAGGCAACGGACGAGACGTACGCGTACGCCGTCCGCGTCATCGCCGGGATCGTCGCCTTCTACATGGCCAAAAATGGGAGGCAGTTCAGCCGGGCGACGCGGCGACTTTGCAGATGAGGCAACATGCTTTCAGGGTTGTTGCCTGTTCTGCATCCCCGGAAACGCCACCGCGATGCGTGATTTTGGACACGCCGGCGGACCCCGTGGCCAGAATCGCGCTTTGTGGGGCGAGATTGTGGGGTCAGTAGGCGGGCGACACCGCAAAACGCCACCGCGATGCGTGATTCTGGACATGCTGACCGTTGCCGTGGTCGGAATCGCGCTTCGCGGGGGCGTTTTCGGGGATGACGGGGAGGGGTGGGGTAGCGCGCGCCCCGGGCCCGGAGGTTGTAGGGGCCGGCTATTGCCCGTCCGGGCGGAGCAGCCGTTTGGAGAAAAGCCGCGAGCGGGTTTGGGCTTTCCGTTTTCTTGTATCATGTTGTCTGAACGTTTCACCAGACGACAGGGCGAATATGGGGATGACTGGAACAGAAGCCGCTGAGGTCGAGGCGCCGGTGTTGACCGAGGATACCATCGACTTCGACGCGTTGAGCGCGTCGCTTGCGGGTCTTGAGGGAAAGCTCGACAAGAAGCCCAAGACGGCAGCTGTCATTATGGCGGGCGGCACGGGCGACCGGTTCGGGCGCGAGGGTGGCAAGCAGCTCGTCGAGGTCTTCGGCAAGCCGGTGCGCACCTGGTCGGCCGAGGCGTTTGACGCGGTGGGCGACGTCGGGGTCATCGTCGTCGTGTGCCCCGAGGAGCGCCATGAGGAATACTTGAAGCGGGCTATCGACCCGTTTCCGTTCGTCACGCCAATCGTCGTCGCGCCGTCGGGCCCGACGCGTCAGGAATCGGCCTTCTCCGGGCTCGAGTTCGTGCCCGACGATTACGAGTTCGTCGCCATGCACGACGGTGCCCGCCCGCTCGTGACGCCGGCGCTTATCGAGCACACGATTGCGACGGTGAAGGGCAATTTCGATTGCGATGGCGCGATCGTCGCGCATCCGGCCATCGACACGCTCAAGGTCGTCGAGAACGGTGCGGTTGCTGGCACGCCCGACAGAAACGTGTTCTGGAATGCGCAAACGCCGCAGGTGTTCCGCACGGGCATCTTGCGTCGTGCGCATGCTTCGGCGCTCTCGGACGGTTTCGTGGGCACGGACGATTCGTCGCTCATCGAGCGGCTCGGCGGGCGCGTGCTCGTTGTCGAGGGGCCTCGCGACAACATGAAGCTCACGGTGCCCGAGGATTACCAATTGATCGAGGCGGCGGTTCGCAAGCTCTATGGAAAGGCCGGGCGATGAGCGGAGTCGATTTCAGGAACCTGCGCATCGGGCAGGGCATGGACGTGCACGCCCTCGTCGAGGGAAGGCCGCTCATCATCGGCGGCGTCGACATTCCGCACACGCGGGGACTCGACGGGCACTCCGATGCCGACGTGCTGACGCATGCGGTGATGGACGCGATTTTGGGCGCCGCGCGCGCCGGGGACATCGGGAAGCTCTTCCCGCCTGATGACATGGCGTTCAAGGATGCGGACTCCATCAAGTTGCTCGAGCGGGTCGCGGCGCATGTGCGCGAGCTCGGTTTCGAGATTCTCGACATCGATTCGGTTATCGCCGCGCAGGCGCCGAAACTCTCGCCTTATCGCGATCAGATGCGCGAGAACTTGGCTGCAGCGATGGGAATTCCGGTCGACAACGTCGGCGTGAAGGCCACGACGACCGAATGGCTCGGCTTCGAAGGCCGCGAAGAGGGAATCTCGGCAACGGCAAGTTGCCTGCTCGTGCGAAAATGAGTCAAGTGGACGGGTCGTTTGACTCATTTTCAGCAAGACTTCGAGCTTTGTGGAATACCTTAAAATGAGTCAAACGACCCGTCCCCTTGACTCATTCTGAAAGGAACTATGAATGATTCGGATTTACGACACCAAGATGCACAAGAAGGTCGACCTCGTCACGGTTGAGCATGGTACCGTGAAGATGTATGTCTGCGGGCCGACGGTTTACAACTACATCCACATCGGCAACGCGCGCACGTTCATCAGCTTCGACATGATCCGGCGCTACCTCGCATGGCGCGGCTATGAGGTTGTGTTCGTGCAGAACGTGACCGACGTCGACGACAAGATCATCGCGAAGGCGAACGAGGAAGGGCGCTCGGCCGCCGAAGTCGCCGCGGAATATACCAAAGCGTTCATCGACGACATGCATGCGGTGAACGTGCTCGACCCGACCGTGCGCCCGAAGGCCACGGAAGAGATCGACACGATGATCGCGCTCGTGCAGAAGCTTATCGACGAAGGGCATGCCTATGCGACCGACGACGGCGACGTCTATTTCAGCGTGCGGTCGTTCCCGTCTTACGGCTCGCTTTCTGGGCGCAACGTCGATGAGATGGAGGCGGGGCATCGCGATTTGCGCACGGAAGGCATCGAGGATCGCAAGAACGATCCGCTCGACTTCGCGCTCTGGAAGGCGGCCAAGCCGGGCGAGCCGGCGTGGGAGTCACCATGGGGGCAAGGCCGTCCCGGTTGGCACATCGAGTGCTCGTGCATGTCGAAGAAATATCTCGGGCTGCCGTTCGACATCCATGGCGGCGGCGCCGACCTCGTGTTCCCGCATCATGAGAACGAGCGCGCCCAGTCCGAGGCGGCTGACGGCGTCACGTTCGCGAACCACTGGATGCACGGCGGGATGCTGCAGATCAACGGCGAGAAGATGTCGAAATCGCTGAACAACTTCTTCCTGCTGCGTGACATCTTGGAGCAGGTTCCTGCCGACAACCTGCGCTTCCTCATGCTGCAGACGCATTACCGCAGCCCGCTCGACTTCTCCGACGAGCGCGTGTCGGAAGCTGGCGTGGCGCTCGAGCGCATCAAGAACGCGGTGCGCGGGCTCGATTGGGCCATCGAGCATGCGTCGGGCGATGCCGACGTGCTCGACGCGGCGGCGGTCGACGACCTGGTGCGCGGGATTCGCCGCGACTTCATCGTCGCGATGGACGACGATTGCAACAGCCCGAAGGCGTTGGGGCACTTGTTCGATTTCGTGACGGAGGTGAACGCGCTCGTCACGGGCAAGGACCTGTCGGCGGCCGATGCCGCTTCCGCGCAGAAGATGCGTGCCGTCATCGTCGAGCTCATGGGCGTGTTCGGCATCGACGTTGCGGCGGCCGAGGAAGAGGGCTTGCCGGCCGAGGTCGAGGAGCTCGTCGCGGTTCGCGCCGAAGCGCGGGCTGCCAAGGACTGGGCGCGTGCGGACGAGGCGCGCGACAAGCTGGCTGAGCTTGGGTATGTCGTTAAAGACACTCCTCAGGGGCCGCAGGTCGAACGTATAGGCTAGTTTGGAGGTCGTCGGCCGGGGGCGTCCTTCCAGACCCCTCAGTCGCTCAGACAGTCCTCGCTCGCTTCGCTCGCTGCGGAACTCGCTTTGTGAGGGGTCTTACAGGACGCTGCGATGATATCTACTTTGTTGAAAGAATCGGAACTTTTGGCGCCGGCTGGTGGGTGGTCGCAGCTGCGTGCTGCCGTGCGGTTTGGGGCGGATGCGGTTTACCTTGCCTGTGACAAGTTCGGGATGCGGGCGCGGGCGAGCAACTTCGCGCTCGACGAGATTCCCGAGGTGGTCGCTTATGCGCATGAACAGGGCGTGAAGGTTCATGTGGCGGCCAACGTGCTCATGAACGGGCGCGACCTGGACGAGTTGCCGGGTTTCTTCGAGGCGCTTGATGCGGCGGAGGTCGACGCGTTCATCATCGGCGACCTCGGTGCCTTCTCGATTGCGCGAAAGCATGCGCCGCGCGTCGACGTGCATGTGAGCACGCAGGCGTCGGTCATGAATGCGGAGGCGGCGCGGATGTGGCACGAGCTCGGGGCGAAGCGCGTCGTGTGCGCCCGCGAGATGAGCCTCGACGACATCGCCGACCTGCGTGCGAAGGCGCCGCGCGAGCTCGAGATCGAGGCGTTCGTGCATGGCGCGATGTGCGTCGCTTATTCGGGGCGCTGCCTGCTTTCGTCTGCCATGACGGGTCGTTCGGGCAACAAGGGCGCGTGTGCGCAGTCGTGCCGGTGGAGCTATGCGCTCGTCGAGGAGCGGCGGCCGGGCGAGTTCTTCGAGATCGAGGAGGGCACGCGCGGGTCGTTCATCCTGAACGCGCAGGACCTCAACATGGTGGCGCATCTTGACGAGCTCGCGGAGGCGGGCGTCGACTCGTTCAAGATAGAGGGGCGCAACAAGCAGGCATTTTACGTCGCGACGGTCGTCGGCGCCTATCGGCACGTGATGGACGGGGGAGACGTCGAGGCGGCCGAGCGCGAGCTGCTGACGATCTCGCACCGGCCTTACAGCACGGGGTTCTATTACGGCATGGCGTCGCAGACGCACGAGCGCGACGGCTATGTGAAGGAGTGCATCCACGCGGCGACCGTGGAGGACTGCGAGCCGGCAGGCGAGGGCGCGTGGAAGGTGACGGCGCTCTGCCATAACAAGTTCGCGCCGGGCGACGAGCTCGGCATCGTGAGCCCGCATGCCGCGCCGGCTGCGCTGCACGTGTCGCGGCCCGTGGCATGGCTCGCGCCGGCTGATGGCGGCAAGCCGTTCGTCGAGCGTGCGCCGCTTACGCTCGCCGAGGTGCGCGCGCAGTCCTTCGAGCAGCCGGTCGATGTTATCAGTCGCACCAAGGAGAGATATGTCTTCTTGTCGGATGCGCCCGTGCAGCCTGGCGATTACCTGCGCAAGCGCGTGTGAAGGGACAGCCTGGAGCGCGGAACGCTCGTCGTCGCGCTCGCGCGCTGTGGAATTGGCAGAAAAACGGGGCTGTGGCACGGTCCAGCTTGCGTTCCAGGGGGCTGGGGGCTCTGTCGGATGCAAAACCCCAGGTGGCGGGGTCTTGTCTGCTGGCGGCCGCCTGCGTCCGGGGATCAACTTGTGCCACAGCCCCGTTTTCTTGCCGATTCTCGCCGGTGAGGCCGAATGGGTCGCCGCCGCGTTCCTCGCGCGCTTCTGCGGCTGTCTTGGTCTTGGGTCATCCGGTGGATGAAATCGGGCGTTGCGCGACGCACCTACTCCGCAGCGAGTTCCTTTTGGATGCGGGCGGTGCGCGCGGCGACCTCGGCCTTGACGCGGTCGATGTCGATCGTCGGCCAGGCGCCGTCGCGGTAGACTACCTTGCCGTCGCACATCGTCATCACGACGTCGCTGCCGTGACCGGCGTAGACCACGTTGGTCGGCACGTCGTTGGCCGGGCACCACGACGGGCCGGTGACGTCGAGCACGCAGAGGTCGGCGCGGAAACCCTCCTTCACGAGGCCGCAATCCTCGCGACCCTGGGCGATCGCGCCCGCGCGCGTCGCGGCGAAGAGCGCCTGCTGCGGCGTGATGAGCGTCGGGTCGAGCAAGTTGCCCTTCGGCAGCATCGCCATGAGATACATGTCCTGGAACATGTCGTGGTTGTTGTTCGACGCCATGCCGTCGGTGCCGAGCGCGACGTTCACGCCGGCATCGATCATCTTCGCGACGGGCGCGAAGCCGCTCGAGAGCTTCATGTTGGAGGCCGGGTTGTGCGCAACCGTCACGCCGTGCTTCGCGAGAATCGCGATGTCGTCGTCATCGACCCACACGCAGTGCGCGGCGATGGACGGGCAGTCGAACGCGCCGAGCGACTCGAGCCACTGGACGGGCGACTTGCCGTCGTGGCGCTCGCGGCAGCCGTTCACCTCGAACTCGGTCTCGGAGACGTGCACGTGCACGCGTGTGTTGTTCTCGCGCGCCCAGTCGAAGACGCTCTTGGCCGTGACGTCGTTGTTGGTGTATTCCGCATGGATGCAGCCTTCGAATTTGACGCGGCCGTCGGCCATGCCGTCGATGTTCGCGATCGCATCTTCCATCTCCGCGAAGACGGGGTATTCCTGAATCGGCTTCGGCTCGAACGCGATGGGGGAGGTGCACAGGTTCGCCTTCATGCCGATCTCGTCGACCGCCTTCGCGCGCTCGGGCGTGTGGTAATACATGTCCGAGAAGCTCACGGTGCCGTAACGCAGCATCTCCGCGCCGGCAAGCAGCGTCGCCCAATAGTTGTCATCGCCGGTCATCTTGCCCTCGAACGGCCAGCACTTCTGCTCGAGCCACGCCTGCAGCGGCAGGTTCTCGGCATAGCCGCGCAAGAGCGTCATCGGTGCGTGCGCGTGTGCGTTCACCATCGCGGGCATGAGCAGCCTGCCCTCGCCGTCGTAGACCTCGCCGAACCGCGCCGCGTCGGCCGGCTCCGCGTCGCCGATGTAGGCGATTCGCTCGCCCTCGACGCCGACCCACTGGTTCTCGCGGCACTCGAAGTTCTCGTCGAGGAGGGATATGTTCTTGAACAGCATCGTGTTCTCCTTTCAAGTCAGTGTTGCCATTATAAGACATGGTCAGATGGAGCGGGCCGCAAGGTCGGATGATGAAACGGGGCAGGGGGAGCGTCCCGTCTGGGCGGGCGGGCAATAGCCCGCCCCTACGGTGGTGCGGGGGTGGCGATTGCCGGTCTCCGTTTTCGTAGGGGCGGGCTATTGCCCGCCCGCCTTTGCCATTTGACTTTACAGGGGCGTGACAAGTGCGTTTTGCAAGATGGCGTGTGCTATCATCGCAGGCGGTCTTAAGAGAAGAGAGAGGCAACAACATGGCAGAGAACGAAGAGCTCGGCTGCGACGGCGGGTGCTCCGGGTGCAGCGTCGAGGGGTGCGGGTCGCGCACCGAGCCGCCGGCGCCGAAGGGGCGCAAGAACATCAAGCACATCATCGGCGTCGTTTCGGGCAAGGGCGGCGTCGGCAAGTCGCTCGTGACGAGCCTGCTCGCGGCCGAGATGCGCCGTCGCGGCTTTTCGGTGGGCATCCTCGACGCCGACGTCACGGGGCCGTCAATCCCGAAGACGTTCGGCTTGCAGGGGCGCCTGAGCGCCGACCAGGACGGCATTAATCCTGCCGTCACCGAGTCGGGCATCAAGGTGATGTCGCTCAACTTGATGCTTCCGCAAGACGACATGCCGGTTGCGTGGCGCGGCCCGGTCATCACGGGCATTTTGAACCAGTTCTGGGGCGAGACGAACTGGGAGGACGTCGATTACCTGTTCGTCGATATGCCTCCGGGAACGTCCGATGTGTTCCTCACGGTCATGCAGCAGTTCGACCTCGACGGCATCGTCACGGTGTCGGCGCCGCAGGAGCTCGTCGCGATGATTGTCGGCAAGGCGGTCAACCTCGCGCACGACATGGACGTGAAGGTGCTCGGCCTCGTCGAGAACATGGCTTATTTCAAGTGCGACGATTGCGGCAAGGACCATTTCATCTTCGGCGAGCCGCAGGGTCAGGCCGTCGCCCGGCGCTACCAGATCCCGTCGTTCGCGACGCTGCCGCTCGATCCCGCGTTCGCGCGCCTCGTCGATGCCGGCAAGGTCGAGGAATATGACGTCGAGGGCGCGCTCGATCCCATTATCGACCAGATCGAGGCGGTTGCCGCTCGCAAGGACGCAGCGGAGTAAGGCCGGCAAAAATCTTTTTTCGGAAGCACGCGCGATGGCAATTTGTGACGCCATCGTGCGTGCTTCTTGTTATGATGGACGAAGGTAACATTTCGGCGAGACCTGAAGGGGGTCGCAATGGGTGCCAAGTCTGAGGAGAAGCTCGAAATATCCATCGACGATTTGAAGACGTACCTGCATGCGAATCATTCCGTGTTCATGGACGTCGACGGCGAGAGTTACTATCTCACCGATGTCAATGACAGCTATTGGCGCGTGCAGGACACCGCCAAGCTCAACGAGAAGGGTCATTTCGTCGATTGCAGCGAACTCGTGCCCACGCTCTCCGAGTTCCTCGACCTTCCGTTCGGCGGGGAGGGCAAGTCGGTTTACCAGCTGTTCGACGAGGCTTCTTTCTTCGCTTCGGTGAAGCCCGAATAGCATTACAATCAAAGAGCGAATTGGATGGAGGCGGCTCCCATGTGGAGCCGCCTTTTGTTGGAGAACGGAGTGCGCATGAGCGACGAGCAGCAAAATCTCGATGGTGCCGCGGAGCAGGCGGCGGTTTTGGGATATGTCCTTGACGGGCAGGGGGCCAAGTCGGGGGAGGTGACGCAGGGCGAAAGCCCGAAGGCTGTTATCGCGGCCGTGCTCGCGAACATCGCCATCGGCATCGTGAAGTTCATCGCGGCGGCCGTTTCCGGGTCGTCGGCCATGGTGTCGGAGGGCATCCACTCCATCGTCGACTCGGGCAACGGCCTGCTCATCTTGTTCGGGATGAAGCGCGCTCAGCGCAGGCCCGACCTGGAGCATCCGTTCGGCTATAGCCAGGAGCTTTATTTCTGGACGCTCGTCGTCGCGGTCATGATCTTCGCCTTGGGCGGCGGGTTCTCGATTTACGAGGGCGTGTCGCGCATCGGGGGGATCACTCCCGAGACGACGCTGGGGGACCCGACGCTCAATTACGTGATCATCGCAATTTCGGCTGCCATCGAGGGCGTTTCGCTGTCGGTGGCGCTGCGGGAGTTCAACGCGGCGCGCGGCGACATGCGCCCGCTGCGGTTCATCAGGGAAGCGAAGGACCCCAGCTTGTTCACGGTGGTGCTCGAGGATTCCGCTGCCGAGGCGGGCCTGCTGTTCGCGTTCTTGGGCACGCTGCTCGGCCAGTTGACCGGAAACCCCTATTTCGACGGCATCGCGTCGGTTTGCATCGGCTTGTTGCTGGCTTTCGTGGCCATCGTGCTCCTGCGCGAGACGAAGGGCCTGCTCATCGGCGAGGGGTTGAAGGGCGAGGAGCTGCGCCAGCTGGCGCGCATCGTGGAGGCGAACGAGGGCGTGCGGAAGTGCGGGCGCATCCTGTCGCTTTACCTCGGGCCGCATGACTTGCTCGTGACCCTCGACGTCACGTTCGACGAGAGCTTGAACCGCGATGCCATCGACCGCGTCGTGGACAGGGTCGAGCACGACATCGTCGCGGCATTCCCGCAGACCACGCGCATCTTTATCGAGCCCGAGAACCTGCAGGCGACCGAGGCGGCGGCGTTGAGGGCGCGGCGGCTCATCCAGGAAGCGGGGAAGTAGCGCGCGGCTCTGGGCGGGGAATGTGAAGAGCGATTCACATGCGAAAAACCCCCTTGACCGAAGGTGTCGTTCTGATAATATGGTCAAGCACGTTTTCGGGGCATTAGCTCAGCTGGGAGAGCGCATGGCTGGCAGCCATGAGGTCAGGGGTTCGATCCCCCTATGCTCCACCAAATTCTCGCAGGTCAGCGACATAGTCGCTGGCCTGTTCCTTTTAAAACCGACTTCAAACCGACTTTTACCGACCTAGCGTAAGGGGACGACATCCCCATGCTTTCGCTGTGGCGACAGCAATACCAAGAGTTGGTGCTCCTACTGCAGTTGTGGTGGTAGTGGAAAACCGGGCAAATCGAGGAGCGAGCGGTATATCCACTCATCCTTCTCATCGAACACGTTAAACACGACGGTCATCTCTGATTCGGATGTATTGAGCCACTCCCGTACGGTGCGTATGGCGATTTCAGCGGCTTCCTTCTGTGGGAAGCCGAAGACGCCGGTGCTTATGCAGCAGAACGCGATGGAGCGCAGGCCCTCCGATGCCGCAAGGTCGAGGCAGCTCGTGTAGCATGACGCCAGCTGCTCCCGGTGGAGGTCGGTCGGATTGTCGTTCGCGATGGGGCCGACGGTGTGAATGACGTGCTTGGAGGGCAGGTTGTAGGCTTCGGTGGCCTTCGCCTGGCCGGTCGGCTCCTCGTGCCCCTGCTCGCAGGCCACGGCGGGCGCGTGTTCACGAGCGCACGGAATGTCGTCCAGAGCTCATCGGCATCCCGTGCTTGCGGCGCTTCCGCGTTCCGTTCGGCGCACAGCGTCCCCACGAGTGATTCCAGCAATTGCAGCTTGCGCGTTTGCTCCATGCAGCCTACCTTTCCGAGCATTCCAGTAGCTCGTCGAGGACGAGGTCGATGTCGGCGTCGATGAGGATGGACCGGTCGCGGATCGACTCGTGGGCATACGCCTCGCCGTAGTTCACGCATGCGTAGACGGCGTCCGGGTTGGCCGCAGTGTAGCGCCAGAACGGGTACTTGATGATGGCCGGCGTGTTCATGCCGACGCCGAGCTCAAGATAGAGCACCTTGCCCTCCTGGTGTGCTTCCAAGAACGCGCGATAGCGCTCCGCCGCCGCATGCCAGCCTTCGTCCTCCACGAACGTGCCGTCGGCGCGCAGGTTCATGGCCATGGGCTTGCCGCACACGGGGCAGTGGGGCACCAGCCCGCTCGGCACGCGCATGTCGCGCTGCTCGGCGACCATGCGCTTCACGGTCTCGTAGTTGTCATAGGTCTCGTCGTGGCACGGCTCGCTGCACTGCCACAGGCCGTAGTCGCCCTGCGTGTAGAACAGCCGCCCCTTGGGGAAGCCCGCCTGCTGGAACTGGTGGTCGACGTTGGTCGTGATGACGAAGGAGTACTTGCCGTCGAGCAGTCGCAGCAGCTTGCCGTAGGTGTCCTTGGGAGCCGGCTCGTAGCGGTTGCACCAGATGTGGCGGCTCCACCACGCCCACCGCTCCTCGGGGGTCGGGAACGGGAAGAAGCCGCCCGAGTACATGTCGCGGATGCCGTATCTTTCGATGAAGTCGCCGAACAGCCGCTCGAACCGCTCGCCCGAGTACGTGAGCCCCGCGGCGGTGGAGAGACCCGCCCCCGCGCCGATGACTATGGCGTCCGCGGCGTCGATGGCCTCGCGCAGGCGCGTGACCTCGTCGTCGAATTCCATGTAGGTCATGGCTGAAATCCCTTCCCATCGCCGGACTTTACAGCAGCGGCAATTGGCCTCTCGATTCGTCGGTGTAGCGGTGCACCTTGTGGCCGCCCTTCTGAACGCCGCGCGCGTAGGGTATCTCGGGGTAGCCGAAGCCCACGACGAGCTTCATGTAGTGGCTCTCGGGGATCCCGAGCATCTCGCGCGCCTCGGGGGCGAGCTCGCGGAGCACGTCGGACGGGTAGCTCATTATGACTGTCCCCAGCCCGTGCGCGTTGGCCAGGAGCTCGAAGTAGGCGGTCGCCAGGTTGCAGTTTATGGCGAAATCTTCCGCCCACTTGCCCGTGGCCTTCACGTGCGCCACGAACAGGTGCGGTGCCCCGCAGAAGAGCAGGTCGCCCTTGCGCACGGTCGCCTCGGACTGCTTCATCTTGGAGTAGTAGAACCCGTTGAAGTCCGACGTGTACACGCCGCGGGTCGCAGCTTCCTCCATCTTGGCGTAGGCGACGGCACGAATCTGGTCCATGCGGTCCTTGTCGTCGATGATCGTGAACTCGGTGTTGTTCGCGTTGCCTCCGGCGGGCGCGCACTGCATGGCGCGCAGGATGAGGTCGATGAGGGCGGGGTCAACGTTCTCGTCGCGGTAGCGACGGCACGACCTACGGTTCGCGATGACGCGTTCGAGGTGCTCGCCCGCCTCAGGCGGCGCGGGGAGAAGCGAGCCCTCCGGCATCTTCCCGAATATCGAGATTGCACCCGCAGGGCAGACGGCTAGGCAGTGCTCGCAGCCCCAGCAGCCGCGCCAGCCGAACCGCTCGAAGTCGTCCATGCGTGGGAAGCCGTCCCCGTCGAGGTGCAGCACCATGCCCGTGCACACGTTGACGCACCGGCCGCAGTGGATGCACTTCGACTCGTCGACGGTGAAGGCCGCTTTCTCCTTGGGCGTCATGTTGTTCCTCCTCGCCATCCGTGCACGATGACGAGCTTGCCTCCCGCGCCGGCGTCCTGGCGGGCGAGCGCGGCGGGAAGGTCGTCGAATGCATATTCCCCATTGTAGATGGGCTTGAGGCCGCGGCTGGCCATGAATCCGAACAGCGCGTCGAAGAGCTCCTGAGTCGGATAGTTGGAGAAGTAACCCGTGAGGTACACGCCGTTGGGGATGTCCTTGATCGGGTCGAAGCCGTTCCAGGCGTAGACGCCGCCGAGGATGCCCGTCGTGCACACGGTGCCGCCGTGCTCCACGCAGCGCAGCGTGTCGCGCAGGTCGCGTATGCCGACGAGGTCGAGCACCTTGTTGGCGCCCTCGACCCTGGCGGGCTCGCCGCGCGTGGCGGCCAGCCGCCCCCCGTCGAGCACGGCCTTGTCGGCCCCGGCTTCGAGCAGCAGCTGCAGCTTCTCCTGGCGATGCGTCGTGGCGACTACGCGCACGCGCAGCGCCTTGGCAAGCTGGATGGCGGCAAAGCCCAGCCCGCAGGTGGCCCCGCGCACGAGCAGCGTGTCGCCGATTTGCAGCTGCAGGCACTCGAAGAGGCTTCCCCAGGCGGTCAGGTACGTCTCGGGGAAGGCGCCGAGCTCGGCCCAGGACCACTCGATGTCTTCGGGCACGCGCACGACGTTCCTGCGGGGCAAAAGCGCGTACTCGGCGTAGGAGCCGTCGAACTCGCGCCCCATGCCGCCCATGCAGGCGACGACGCGCTCGCCGGGCTGAAGGTCGGTGTCGGAGCCGTCCACGACGACGCCTGCGCACTCGATGCCCGGCACGACCGCGGGTGCCATCCAGGGCTCGCAGATCTCCTCGAGCCGCATGAGCCGCTCGGAGTTGTTCAGGCCGAACGCCTCGATCTTGACGAGCGCCCAGCCGGTCCTCACCTTCGGCACGGGAATATCGGTCAACTGCGCCTCGCTTCCGGGCGTGACGCGGTCGATTTTCAGCGCCTTCATCGTCTCGGGAACCGCCATCCTAAGCCACTTCCTTCCAGCATTGGGGGTCGGGGGCGTACATGTCGCCCGTGTAGCCCGCCGCGACGGCCGGGCAGCCTCGGCACCAGCCTAGAAGCTCGCACTTCGCGCACTTTTCGAAGCGGTCGAAGTCGCGCAGGGCCTCCATGCGCTCGCCGAGGAAGATGCTTTCGGGAGATTGCTCCAGGACGTTGCCGACGAGGCTCTCCATGCGTCGGCAGCCGTACACGTCGCCCGTGGGCGTTATCGTCATGTGGCCGGTCGCGCAGTGGCAGCCGTCGTAGATGACGCCTGGCTCGGCATCCTCGGGGATTGTGAAGCGGCCCTGCTCCCATTCGAGCAGCGTCCAGAGGTGGTCCTTGCGCTGGAAGGTGGTCTTGCAGCCGGCGGCCTCGTGGCGCAAGATGCGCTCCTGGCAGCGCAGCAGGAAGTCGCGGTAGTCGAGCGGCTCGATGTGGAACTCGTCGCGGCGCTGGCCCGACGTCGGGCAGTAGCGCCCGAACGCGTAGACGTCGACGCCGAGTTCGGCCACGAGGTCGATGAGGCTGGGGATCTCGCCCATGTTGGCCAACGACACCGTGGTCATGACGGCAGTCCAGATGCCGGCCTCTTTCAGCAAAGCGATGGCCTCGAGCGTGCGCGCGAACGATCCCGGCATGCGGAAGCCATCGTGCGTGCGCTCCAAGCCGTCGAGCGAGAGCTGGTACTTGCGGCACCCGAGCGACTTCAGGCGCGCGCAGACCTCGGGGGTGAGGTGGAAGGGGTTTCCCATGACGGCCCAGCGCACGCCCGCTCCGTGCATCAACTCCGCGATGCGCCAGAAGTCGGGGTGCAGCAACGGGTCGCCGCCCGTCAGGTAGAAGTACGGCTCACGTCCGAACGACTCGCACATGCCCACGCACTCGCCGAACACGCGCCCGGCCTGATCGTAGGGCATGCTCGCGAGCTCGGCGCAATTGCCCTCTGCGAATATGTAGCAGTGCTTGCAGCGCTGGTCGCACTCGTCGGTGATGTGCCACTGTATGGCGAAGCTGGGTTTCATGGGGTCTTACCAGGGCGCGCCGCCCCAGGCGTTCAGGGGCGGCGCTTGGTCGATGTGTCTTACTGCGGGTCGGCGGAGCCGCAGCCGCCGGATTTCGGGTCAGCGCTCCCGCAGCCGGACCATGCGGGGTCGGCGCTGCCGCAGCCGCCGTGCTTCGGGTCGGCAGACCCGCATCCGGACCACTTAGGATCGGCGCTCCCGCAGCCGCCGGACACGCCCCACAACGCCACGCGCTTCAGGTTCTTGCTCATGAGATACCTCCTACAAGGTCGGGTTCCCCTTCCTTCGAGGGGCTGACTCAACCCTATAGGGCACGCGCCTTGCCCACAAGAACGCACTAATCTATTATGTACTTACAAAAAGTAAGTGACCCGATCAGGGAGGCGCCATGCTCACGAAGGACGAACTGCCCGACTGCCCGGTGGCCACCACGCTGCGCCTCATCGGCAACAAGTGGAAGATACTGATCATCCAGCGCCTGCTCGACCGCCCTTACCGGTTCAACGAGCTGTGCCGCTCGATTGACGGGCTCTCCGAGAAGGTGCTCACCGACAACCTCAAGCAGCTCGAGCGCGACGAGATAATCACGCGCACGGTATACCCGGAGGTTCCCGTGCGTGTCGAGTACGCCCTGTCCGAGGTCGGCGACTCCATGCGTCCCATCATCGAGAGCATGCTGGAATGGGGTCTAGGGTATCAGGAGAAGGTCCGCAGGGAGTAATGGCTTCCTTCCTCTTGGCCTCGAGGACGGCGAACAGCCTTGGGTGAGGGGTATCGTCCTGCAACTTTCGGTGGTCTTGGGCTCCTTGACGTAGAGCGTGCCTCCTGAGAAGGCGAGCGCGCGGTTGACCGTAACCTCGCAGTCTCCCAGGTCCGACCAGCGGAGCCCGCAAATCTCGCCGCGGCGCATGCCGGTCGTGAGCGCGAGCTCTATCGCGAGGCCGAGAGGGGCGGGCTCCGCCTTGCGCGCGAGCTTCATCATGCGCGTGCGCTCCTCGCGGGACAGGGCGTTCACCTTCTTGCGCTGGATCTTTGGCGGCTTGCAGAACTCGCAGGGGTTCTTCGTCACGAGGTCCATCGCCATCGCGTATTTCACTATGCTCCACCATAAATAACAAACCGCCGCCAGGCGGTTTTTGTTTATATACGAAGAGCATACGGGAATCGAACCCCGTGAGGGGCCGGCGATGACTCCGCGCCGGGCGAATCGCTCGATGAAAGGATAGTTCTCGCTGAGCTTCTCGACTGCCGAGGGCAGGTCCATCTCCAAGGCCGAGAGTTCTTAGCAGACGCCCTTGTGCAGGTTAACGACCGCCGTCATCTCGGAGTCGATCATCTCGCCACCCGTTAAAGACGGCGGCATGTATTCGTCATGGTGGTCCATCCGGCACCCGATACGGCCTCCATCTCCGCATCGGAGAGCTTGATGCCCTCCTTCTTGGCGAGCGCAAGGAACTCCTCGGGGGTCTTGCACGCCTTGGCCTTCTCGCGCAATTCCGGGCTGATGTCGGTATTTCTGATATCCATCACACATCACCTTTCTTTCTTATGCGCTGACGCTTTGCGGCCGTTAACTTAATTATGCGTCATCAGCTATTTCAGAAAAGAGAGATCATGAAAAACGTTACGGTTTTTGCCAGGGGTTTCAGGTTTCGGGGTGTTTTGCGGCTTGGGAACGCGCGGCAACTTCGTTGACGTAATCTCGCTGTGTGGCGAAAAGCCCAGCGATGAGTCTTCCGAAACCAGCTGGCAAATCGCCGAAGGATGCATAGGCCTCCTGGATATGGCTCTCGAAACCGCTTAGCTTTTGCGGGTCATACCAGCTCCAATCCCACGAAGAGTCCAAGCCCGAGAACTCTTTTGCGCAAAGAAGCGAAGCGAGCCTGGGGTTATTGCACATGGCTTCAAGCGGGAAATCACTGGAGATGAATCCGAACGAACGTTCGTAGTCGAACGGAGGCGCAGCGCGGCATGCGCCCGTTTCGATGTTGCGGATGACTCCGTAATTGCCCGGGTGCATATCTGTCATAAGGGCGAGCACCTTGAAAGCGAACATTCTCGCCAAGCACGCGAGAGCGTCCGGCACGCCTGCGCGCGCGATGACGTCGGCAAAGTCCTGCGAAGAGAGGGGGCCCGTTAGCCTTATCGCGTCGCTCAGGCCGAAGCCTCCCATCGCGAAAATCCTCGGGTCCTGCACGAGTTCTTCGTCGCGGCAAAGCATCAACGGGCTTGAGGCGAAACGCCTGCCGAAGCGCTCTACAACGTTTAGGGGCTGGTGGGCATCTTGCCCATAGAGCAGTCCGCAGAGCTCCGCTGCAAGGCTGGCGCCTATAAGGTCATACCCGTTTTCGTAGAGAGGCTCTTTGAGCAGGCAGATGCCATCTCCCGTTTGCTCCCACGCTTTTCTCGCGCGCCCGCCCGTCGTGACATCGGGGACGTCGGGAGAGCACGAAGCGAGTCGTTTGTAGTCGTGCGTTAGAACTGCCTCGCAGAACGAAGCATCCCAATCGTTGTCGAGGAAGTTGATGTCTTCCCAGCGTTCAGTTGCGCCTGGCGCGCGATACCACAGCTTGTCGGCGAGAGACAGCCCGCGTCCCCTGAACGCGAGCTCGAGCGCCGAATGCACGCCAAAAGCCCCAAGAATCTGCTCAGCGTCCTCTCGCCTCTCGGACATGCGGCGCACGCGGATGGAATCTGCAACGAAAGCGTCACGGTCGGGCCCGCCGAACCCAAGGGAGCAAAGCAGCGAATCGTCTGCGTCGGGCGCGTCCAAGACGCGTATCTCGCTCGTCGAAAAATCAACTTCAAAGTCGAGCAGCTCCTGGTTCTCGAACAAGAGCGTGCGTTTCACGAGCATCACCTCCGAAGCTTAAGCAGGCACCGTCAGTGTTTCAGCAAGTATGAGCAAGATCCTTACGCCTTAAGAAGCTCTGCACCGCGACGCAGCGCTCGGCGCTTGCCCAGATGACAATTGCGTAGAGCAGAGAATAGCATACTCCGAAAGTTTGAGAGCGAAGCTCGCCGAAGGTTGAGCTAACGCCCGTCGTGCTCCCCGCAGTACGCTATCCGTTTTACTCCCGGCAGCCATGAGGTCAGGGGTTCGATCCCCCTATGCTCCACCATAATTCAGACCGCCGTAAGGCGGTCTTTTTGAGCGTTCGCGCCCGGTTCGGGTTTTCGAGCTGAAACGCGCCGTTTGGGCGTAAAACCATCAACGGCGGAAGTCGGTCGAACGTCGCCGGCTCCGCATCATGTTCGCGAGCGGACGGGGGATGACATGCGAAAGCGGGTGCGCGGGGTCGATTCCATCATCGAACGCCAGGTGGAAAGCGCGGTCCAGGACATGCTCGACGACAGGGCCGTTAGGGCCATGAAGGGCATCAGCAGGGTCGCTGCCAGGCAGGGCGGCGAGTCGACCTTGCATAATTACCGGTTGCTCGGCAAGCGTGCGCTCATTGTCGTGGGCGCCGTGATCGTCGTCGTGCAGGCGACCGTGTCGGCTGCCGGCTTCGTGATGTCGCGGAAGAGCGAGGAGAGGCGCATCGAGCAGGTGGTTCGTCGGGTGCTCGAGGAGGAGCGCCAGAAAGGGGAAGCCACCGTATGACCGATGGCAAGCGAGGAAAAATCGGAAAACGGGTCGCCATCGTGCTCGTCGCGTTGGCGGCTGCCTTCCTCGCGGTTTCGTTTTTCGTGGACAAGGCTTCGCTCGACGACTCGTTCAGGCGGGTGGAGCCCGCTTACCCTCGGCTCATGCCGACTGAGGAGTTCATGGCGGCCCATGACAGCGAGCCGGTCGAATTTCCGTTCCAGGGCGCGACGTTGCGCGGTTACGTCTATAAGGCCGCCGAGCCGAAGGGTTTCATTGTTTTCAGGCACGGCATCACGTCGGAACATGCGGACTATCTCGCGCTCATCCGCCCCATGGTCGAGCGTGGCTGGACGGTGTTTGCCTATGATGCGATCGGCTGTGGGATTAGCGATGGCGACGACGTCAAGGGCATGGCGCAGAGCCCGCTCGACGTGGCGGCGGCGGTCGAGTTCGCGCGGGAGGATGGCATGGTGGGCGATTTGCCTTTGGTGTTATGGGGCCACAGTTGGGGCGGTTATGGCGTGGCGGCCGCGATGGACATCGTGCCTGACGTCGATGCGTGCGTGACCATGTCGGGATATAACTCTCCGGTTGGCGTGCTGATGGAGTTCGCGGGGCGCTCGCTGGGCCCTGCGGCCGTGACGCAGTTTCCCACGATGTGGCTTAACAACAAGCTTGCGTTCGGCGCGGATGCCGACAGGGAAGCGCTCGACGGCATCAACGGCACTGACGTGCCGGTGCTCGTCATCCACGGGGTCGCCGATGCGGTCGTGAAGCACGATGGATCGGCGATTATCGCGCAGCGCGGTCGCATCACGAACGGGAACGTGGAATACCTCGATATGGCCGAGCCCGGCCGCGACGGGCACAACTCTTATTTCTACACTTCCGAGTCGAACGATTACCTCAACGGCAAAGCTGCCGAGCTGGCCGAGCTCGAGCAGCGTTATCCGGACGGTCTGCCCGACGAGGTCGCCGAGTCTTTCATGGGGGATTTCGACGTCGAGCGCGCCAACGCCGCCGACCCCGACTTGGTCGATGCGATTGACGGGTTCCTTGCATCCCGGCTGAGTTAGCGGGGCAGAGGTTCGCCATGCTGACGTGGCGAGCCTTCGCCCTCTGTCAGCCCTATTAGCCCCGCAGGGATTGAGCGGGGTTTTTGCGCGACATGACGAGAGACGGCACCAAGCCGGCGAGCAGCGGCAGCACGCCCGAGAGCGCGATGAGCCCGATGGCCGCCCCGGGGGTCAGGATCATGATGCCTGCGGCGTCGGATCCTGCAGCCGCCATGCCGTTCACGCCCGCCGATACCGCGAGAACCACGCCCACTCCTATCGCGCCCGCAAGCAAGCCTTCCATGAGCGTTTCCGCGTTAAACATGGTCATGAGGTTGCCTCGAGATGCGCCTAGAGCGCGAAGCAGCCCCATCTCCTGGCGTCGCTCGGCGATGCCGGTGCAGGTGACGAGCGCCATCATGATGGAGCCGACGACGAGCGAGACGCCAATGAGGACGATCAGCACCAGGCTCACGACGTCCACGGCAGTGGAGAGGGCGGTGGAAACATCACCTGAGGCATTGTTATATATGATCGTGCGGTCCAGCGTGCCTGCCTGCTCCATGCGCTCGTTGTAGCTTGCGATGATCTCGATCACCTTCTGCTTCGCGGTGAGGTCTTTCGGGTAAATGCTCATCGAGAGCGGCTTGCCCGTATCGGCGTAGCCGAGCTTGGCCATGTTGTTGTCGTAGCCGATCTCGGATGAGTCCGACAGGTTGTTCAGGTATGCGATGAGGTCCTCTTCGGTCATGTTGATCTGAATCACGTTGGCGAGCTCGTTCGCGACCGCGGTGGCTCCCCGGTCCACTTCGACGAGGATGCGGTCGAGTTCGCTGGTTATGGCCGTTGCGAGTTCACTGCCGAGCTTGTCGGCGATGCCCGGAAGCGCGCTCTCGAGCTCCTTCCCGAGCCTATTCGCGATTTCCCCCAAGGCCTGCTCGATGATGTCGGCGGCAGCCTCGTCGATGACTGCCTCGGCGTAAACGGTTGTCAGGTATGTTTCGAGCTGCCCGCGCACGGCGTCGCCGTAACTTTTGCCCACGAGAAGATCGAGCTCGGCCATTTCCTGTTTGCCCTCATCGGTCTTCAGGTAATCTTTCCAATATTGCGTGACCTTTTTCGAGTCATGCAGGTCTTCCGCCGTGGCGCCTTTGCCGACCGCATAGGCCGTGAAGTCGGCGATCATGCTCCCGGTGAGCGCGCTCACCTTGGCCTGCTGCTCGTCGGTCAGCTGCAAGCCCGACTCTTCGGGATCGAGCATCGAGGCGACCGCGATCGCATCGTAAATCCTCGATGCGTTCACAGCGTCGAGGACGTCGCGCGCGTCGATTTCGAATTGCGACCAGTCGATCTTCGAGAGGTCGACCCCGAGCACATCGGGTTCGTCTTTGCCGGATTCGCCCTCTTCTTCGCTCTTGAACATGCCGAGCAAGCGGCCAATCGCCTGCTCGTTCACGGTGATGACGTTTTCCAGGTCAAGGTTGCCCGCCGGATGCATCTTCAGGTCCTCGAAGCTCTTGTTCGTGAACACGTCGACGGTCGGGTTCGCGATTTGCTGCTTCGTGATTTCGCTTTGCGCGGATATGTCGATGAGACGTTCGACGAGTCCGCTCGTATATCCGACGCCTTCGGACATGAGCGGGGAGAGCACGTCTTGTTTCGGCTGCACGATGCCGCTCACCTTCAGCTTTATGCCGTCTTGCGCGATCTTCTCGGCCACGTAGCCGTCGTCCATCGACCTGTCGGCCCAGGTGCCCCGCGCCTCGTTCTTCTGATAAAGGCACACGCGGGGCAGCACCACGAAGCTCGCGTTCGCGAGCTGCTCGTAGGACAACCCGGATGGCGCCTCGGGAAGTTCGATGTCCTCGCCGCTTAACGCCGCGCTCAGCGCGTTATCGACTGCCTCGTGGTCATAGAGCCCCATGCAATAGAGCGTGAGGTCGCTGATTCCCCCGTTTGCGTCGAGCACGACCACGCATTCGTCGTAGCTTTTCGGCCACGTGCCGTAAACGACATCCATCTGCTCGTTTAGTATGCCCCGGTCATCGATCATCTCGTTGAAACACCCGAGTTGGTTGATCGTGCTGGCGGTCGAGTTGGCGCGGCGCGTGAGCAGGTCCGAGAGCGTTGAGGGGTTTAGCTGCTCGACGCCGTGCGATGTGTCGCCGTTGTACACGAGGGGCGCAACGCCATAGTCGTATCGCACGGTGTCGACGTAATTCAGGATGCCGTCCGAGTTGGAATCGACAAACTGCTTGAACCCGGCCAGGTCGTTGTCGCGGACATGCGAGATTATTTCCGAGAGAGCCGATGACACGTTTTCGATAGAGCCCTCGAGGGTGTTCACCTTTGCAGTGCCCGCTGGCGTCGGGGCTTCCTCCTCGGCTGCGCTATGGGAGCTGAGCTTTTTCACGCTATCGCTGCTGAGCAGGCCCGTGAGGTCGAGGTTCGACTTCCCGATGACGATGGGGTCGGTGGCAATCGAGGCTTCCTCCACATTGGCGATGAGGTTGTTCGCACCGCTGCCGAGCGCCACGATGGTCGCGATGCCTATTATGCTTATGGCCGATGCGGCGGCTGTGAGAATCGCGCGCCCCTTTTTCGCGGAAATAGTGCGGATCGAATATGACACCGCTGCGGAAAAGGGCATGCTCTGGCGCGATTTCGCGCGGGGTTCGGAGTCGGCGGCAACCTCGTTTGAAAGTCGCGTGGAGCCTTCGGTGACCTGCGCGGCGGCGATGCTTGCGCCTGTGGTCGCATCGCTGGTTATCTTGCCGCCTTCAAGGCGTATGATGCGGCCTGCGTGGCGCGCTGCCAGCTCCTCGTCGCTCGCGGCCATGATCACGAGCCGGCTTTGGGCGGCGTGCTCGAGGGCGCCCATCACCGTTTTCGCGGAGTCTGCGTCGAGCCCGCACGTCGGATCGTCGGCAAGCAGGATGTCGGGGTCTTTCGCCAGGGCGCGGGCGATCGCCGCGAGCCGCTGCTGAGCGCTTGAAAGATCCGAGGGCTTCTTCGATGCGCAGCTCTCCATCCCGAAGAGCCGAAGCGCCTCGAGAGCACGGCCTCGCCGCTCGTCGCGCTCGGCGCCCGCTATCGTCGCCGCCAACTCGACGTTCTCGAGCACGGTGCGGTGTCTCACGAGCACCGGGTCCTGGAACACGAACCCGACGCGCGCGTTGCGGTATCTGTTCCAATCGCCCTCTCGGAATCCGCGCGTCGAATCGCCGTCGACGAGCAGCTCGCCAGAGTCGGGCCGCTCTATTCCCCCCAGGATGTTCAGCAGCGTGGTCTTCCCGCAAGCCGCTGGTCCGCAAATCGCGACGAGGCCGCGATCGCCGAATGTCGCCGACACGCCCGAAAGCGCCGCGTTTCCCTCTTTTGAGTAGTTTTTGCCGATGTCGCGTGCTTCGATCACGATTCAACCTCGCTTTGACGGATGGATGAAACCTGAGCGAATAAAGAACACCTTACCTGTTTTTCCGTCAGTGATGTAGGCATCCGTGGAGGGGGCTCGAGAACGTTACCTTCCGATCTTGCTGGAAGAGCACGGCTGATGGAACGGCTTGGGTATAATCGCGGCATTGAGAAAGCGGCATTGGTTCGTTGTTGCCAAGCGTTCTGATCAGATGACGAAGCGGCGTTTCAAGTTGTTCAACGCGTCTAGGTTGGGAGTGAGCATGGCGGAAACTGACATCTTCGAGGTGACGCGAGACGTCGTTGCCGACGGGCTGCTCGACGAGCGGGGCGTGGAAACCATCCTCGCGGCAGCGCGCGCTCGCAGCAAGGAGCAACCGCTTACTGTCAAGGAACGCTCCGAGATCATGGGCATCGTGACCGACCGCGCGAAAGGGCTGGCGTTCTCGGAGCTCCCTCTGCCGCTGCGCGTCCTGAGCATCCTCCTCATCGCAACGGGCGCCCTCGGCGTGGCTGCGGGCATTATCGCCTTGTTCCCCCTTGTGAACAGCGGATTTTTGGAAGAGATGCTCGGGCGGATAACCGCCACCACCGCGGTGGTCATCGCCTTGGCGGCTGCTTGCTCGTTTGTCTCCTCGCTGCTCTCGTTCGTCGTGGGCCTGCGCCTCATCAGGGGGAAGCGCGGGGCCGCGAGCGCGCTCATCAACGTGAACATAGCCGTGACTGTCGTCTCGCTGGTCTGCGAATTCATGCTTTTTGGCATCGGATGGGAGCTTCTGTTCAACTTCGCGCAGATTGCGGCGCAGGTCGCGCTGTCGGCTTATCTGAACCCTTCGCTCGCAAACGAATCGAACTTGCGGGCGGGCCTTCGCAGGCTCGACACGGAAGTCCATGCCGAACGGGGCACGCTCGGCTTGGCCGATCCCGGTGAGGGCTACATTCGCCTCGACTTCTTCAACTTGTTCTGGACGTTTATGGTGGGCTGCGTCGTCGGCCTCATCGTCGAAATCATCTTCCACATGGTTGTCGTCGAGCCTGGTGTCTACCAGGACCGTGCCGGCTTGCTCTGGGGTCCCTTTTCGCCGATTTACGGCGTCGGGGCGGTGCTCATGACCATTGCGCTCAACCGCTTCAAAGACCGCAACATCGTGTTCATATTTGTCGTCTGCACCATTATCGGCGGCGGGTTCGAATATTTCGTCAGCTGGTTTATGGAGGTGGCGTTCGGCGCCACGGCCTGGGATTATTCCGACCAGTTCCTCGGCGACCTGTTCGGCGGGCGCACCTGCCTGCTCTTCGCTTCCATGTTCGGCTTGCTCGGCACGGTGTGGATCAAGCTGTTGCTGCCGGTGTTCCTGCGGCTCTTCAACCTCATCCCCTGGAAATGGCGTTACAGCGTGACGCTCGTGTGCGCCGCGTTCATGCTGGTGAATTCCGTCATGACCCTGCAAGCGCTCGACAATTGGGGGGCGCGCCAGGCCGGTCATGTGCCTGCGCCTGGAATCGAGCAGTTCTACGCCGAGAACTTCGGCGATGACTACATGGCGAACCGTTTCCAGTCCATGACGATCAATCCCGACAAGTCGGTTCGCGCGTAAGCCGGCGCGCGATTCGAGCCCGTTTGGAGTTGAAGGCCATGTCGAAGCTTTATCAAATATCCACGCTGCAGGCGCTCATGCTCGGCTATTTCCGGCCGGTGGTGACCGTGTCGGAGCTGTTGGAGCAGGGGGACACGGGC
>ERZ808037.418-NODE-418-length-40192-cov-11.706494_pt1 | contig 40192 bp, 31 predicted proteins | sample MGYA00380190_ERZ808037 | MGnify/ENA primary metagenome ERZ808037 (study PRJEB31490, sample SAMN06133399) | mouse gut metagenome | isolation source: J9 | host: mice | place: China: Chengdu | collected 2015-05 ...
TATGCGGAGAGCAACAGCAGACGCAGATATGGAAAGAAGCCGGAGACATTTGATTTTCTGGGTTTTACTTTCTACTGCGGGAAAGGCAGGAAGAGCGGAAATTTCTGTGTGAAGCTGAAAACGAGCAGAAAGAAATATGCACAGAAACTAAAAGCTACGAAGGAATGGCTGTATGCCAATAATGACCTGCCAGTGAAGGAACTGATAGAGAAGCTGAATAAGAAGCTGGTAGGACACTACAGGTATTATGGAGTCTCCTATAATGGAAAGAAACTGGGTTCTTTTCTGCATTTTACCCAAAGATATCTGTGCAAAGCACTGAACAGGCGAAGCCAGAAGAAAAGCTATACATGGGACGGATTTGCTGGCATGCTGAAAGTTTATCCCTTAGCAAAACCAAAGATTTATGTGAGGTTATTCTAAAAGCGAATGTTATTATGAGGAGCCGTGTGCGTGAAAGGCGCACGCACGGTTCTGTGAGGGGCTTGCGGCGTGAGCCGCTTGTCTACTCGACTGTTGAATAAAAGCGTAAACAAGCGGTTGACAAGTTGGTTACACTCAATTAGCTGATGTGCGGAAAGCTCCTTTCTATGAGGGGTTACGGTGTGGGGAAATTCGTTCAAGTCCCATCTTCCGCATAGGTTTATAAGTGAGGAAAACTTGAATATATTAAGTTTTCCTTTTTTTGTTATGAAAAAGGGGATATTCCATGTATACTCCTTTGGGATATCCCTTTTCTAAATACTATTCGTTTTTGAATATCTGGCTGTTTATTTAATTTATTTTTATATCATCTGACACGCGGTTAAACATTTCAACGCAAACTTCCTCTACATAATCACCATCAAATGCATTGCCTGCTAAAAACATATATATACAATCATCTGGCTCGCAATTCACAATATCATAATACCAGTCGTAGTCATTTACATCATCCCATAATCCCCGATAACTTGAGATAATAACAAATTGATTGCCATATGTCATCATCATAGAAGCAAAATTAGAATTTGGGTTTTGGGCTATGAAATCAGCTACTCTTTTCATAGCTATTTCATTTGCTCCTTTCCTGTATTCACGATAGATAATACCATATAAATCTGTTGCTTCGGCTACATAATTTTCTGCGGTACATGTTAACTGATTACCTTTATCAAAAGTATATGTATAGTAACCATTATTTTCAAGTACAGGATTAGTAGCTGTAGGTACATTTTTTGTCGGTATAGTAACTGTTTCTGGAGCTATATTTGTTTCGGTTGTGAGAGAAGGTACCGTTTCGTCTATCACTTGTGAAGAAATCTGTTCAACATCAGGAATCGTCAAAGTTTGTCCCTTATAAATACGATTGGGATTTTTTATTGAATCCTTATTCGCTTCATATATCAGTTCCCACTTTGCCTCATCACCGTAAACCTGCTTGGCAATCTTTTTAAGATAATCTCCACTTTTTACAATGTAATCCTCTGCGGCAAAAGCTGACACACTCGTGGATAACACCCCAATCACAGCACCTATAACTACAATTTTTTTTAAGGGTCTCCATTTCATACACTTTCCTCCTAGTTCATTGCTTTTAAAATTACTTTTTGGTTTTTTTCTCATTTGCCTTACTTCCTTTCATTTGTTTTTCATTACGATTATGTCCAACATATGATGGACAACATATATAAGTGTACATCATTTGTTGTACACTGTCAAGGAGGTGATGCAAATGGGATATTATCCAAGACTACGGGATTTAAGGGAGGATAACGATTTATCCATCAGAAAACTTGCTGATTTGCTTTATATGCAACGAACTACTTACCATAATTATGAAACTGGAAAAAGAGAACTGCCCTTTGAACTGGCTATTACTCTTGCTAAATTCTATGATGTATCTTTAGATTATATAGGCGGTCTGACCAATGATAAAACACCATCACACCAAAAATAGAAAATTTATTTTGAACACTTTCTTGAACACGTTTTGACAGAGATACACTGAAAGCCTTTCTGTTAGTATATTTGCGGAATGTGAAATGGGTTCAAGTCCCATCTTCCGCAGCGTAAAAGCCTAGAGTTTCTGGGCTTTTTATTTTTTGCGCTGCATGAAAAAGTTGTGTTTTGGTCATTTTAGAGATTTCTTAGAGATAACTATGCTACAATGCCAGTGTACGAAAAACGAAAGGGTACATATGGAGGGATGTTATGAGAAAAAAATCAATGGCTACGAAAATGGCAGCTTTATTCACTGCGGCGGCAGTTGGCATCACGGCAGCAGGCTGCGGTGCAAAGGACCAGACTGCCAGTAATGGCAATGCAAATGGTTCAGGCACGACAAGCGAGACCAGTGTAACAGACGAGAGCACCACCCAGTCTGGGGCAAATGATGAAGCGGGCGGCAGCGGAATGGGGCGCTATGTAGAGACGACAGTATTCGAGGGCGAAAATTTTTATGACCATGTAGAACGACAGATTTTCAGCGACGGGCAGATGGTATTTCTAAACAGTCTTACGGGGCAGAAAATTGTGTCAAAGGATAACGGAGCGACATGGAATGCCGAGACAAACGAGGCGTTTTCGGAATTTATTGCTGCGCATTATCCGATTGCGTCAGCCATAGCGAAAGACGGAACGATTGCCGTTGTCGGTATGGACGAAATAGAAGGCACAGAGGACGAGTATGACTATAACCTCTATATTTTCAACACAGATGAGACCGTAAAGCAGATTGAGATTGAACTGCCGGACGCACATTCGACACTGAGGACACTTACGTTTGACGAGCAGGGAACTCTGTATGCGTTTGTGTCAGGGGAGAGAGCTGTTTATCAGATCGATCCCGAAGCAGGGACAGCAGAGAAACTCCTGACGCTTGGAGAACCATTGGATCTGCTTGATTGCAGGGATGGCATTTTGATGTGCCTTTCTTATGAGAAGATTTTTTTGTACGATTTGGCACAGAAAAGTCTGATCGAAGATGAAGTGCTTGACACCTTTATTGACGAGAATTATAAGGAGATGGCGTGGACGGGCGCAGGGTATACTACATATGCTTTTCTGGGTGCGGACAAAACTATTTATGTAGTGGGAGATAAGGGACTGTACCGCCATGTCATCGGCGGCGGGGCAGTGGAGCAGGTGATTGATGGCAGCCTTTCTTCGCTGGGCGATCCGACATACAGCATTGTAGCAATGGCAATGAATGACAAAAATGAATTTTTTGCGTGGTACAGCGGCGGTAAAATCGTGAAGTTTTCCTATGATGCGACAGTGCCTACTGTTCCGAACGATAAGATTACAGTCTACAGTCTGAATGAGGATGATCTGGTGAAGCAGACGATATCTGCATATCAAACACAGTATCCAGATTTGTTTATAGAGTATCAGATTGGTATGGAGGAGGGCGGCGTCACAAGGGAGGATGCGCTCAAAAAGCTAAATACGCAGCTTCTAAGCGGTAGCGGCCCTGATGTGATCATGCTGGATGGCATCAACATTGATACCTATGCGGAAAAAGGTGTGCTGATGGATTTGTCCGAGATCGTCAATGAAATAGACCAGACAGACGGACTTTACAGAAATTTAATTGAAAACATACAGACAGGCGACAAGATGTATGCTGTTCCGGCGAAGTTCTGTATTCCAATTCTTCTGGGTGATGAAACGTATGTGGGCAGTGCCAATGATTACCAGTCGATTGCAGATATGGCGGAGAAGGCAAGAGAGGCATTTCCAGACACAACCATTCTGGGGGCATGTTCGTCAACTGGGATTATGCGGCGGTTTATGCCAGTGTGCGCACCGACATGGAAGAATGCGGACGGACAGCTTGATCAGAGTAAAGTGCGGGCATTTCTTGAACAGTCCAAAAGACTTTATGATGTGGAGATGAACGGCACGCCGGAGGAGTATATCGAGATATACCAGCAGAATGTAATTGATGAGAACGGAAACAACTTTGAGGAAGGGCAATATTTTATGATGACACAGAACACGATGTATATGATGGGAGAGTCGCCTTTTACCTACGGCGAGATTGTAGATGCGTATACATACAAGGACTTGTTATCTGTGCCAAGAATCAGCGGTCTGGAGAACACGCTGACAAAACTGATGAGCGGGCAGTGCAGCAATGTCTATCATCCTGCGTCAATTGCCGGAATCAACGCGGCATCTTCAAATGCAGATGCGGCGAAACAGTTCGTGCGCCTGATGCTTGGCGCAACGCTTCAGGAGTCAATGCAGTTTGGGATTCCCATAAATAAAACGGCGCTTCCAGCGCAGTTTGCCTATGATGAGAGCAAACTTGGCGATGACGGCGGAGAGAGTTATATGGCTTTTTCCACAGCAGACGGGAAAAGATTTGATTATACGGTTTATCCGGTAAAGCAGGATGGCATTGATCAATTGGAGTCATGGATCGCACAGCTTGATACGCCATATTTGAGTGACACTGTGCTCGAAAGCGCTGTCTATGCGGAGGGTGCGAAGTACCTTGAGGGCACACAGGACATTGACGCGGCGGTGAAGGCGATTGCGGACAGCGTGGAGCTTTATCTGTATGAATAGGGAAGGAAAAATACATTGCTTAAAGCATTCATTAATGCTATAATTTTGATAGAATTTAAGAAATGTATTATGAAAGGACGTGTAGAATATGACACTTCAGCAACAGGCATTACATGTAATAAACAGTCTGCCAGATGATAAATTATCACAGGTTATTCAGTTTGCGGAATATTTGTCTGAAAAAGCTAAAGCAGTTGTGCCAGCAAAAAATGAAGGCATGGACGAAGATGGATATATAAGAAAACCGGGAATATTGAAGAGAAAAATGATAATGTCGGAAGATTTTGATGAGACGCCAGAATGTTTTAAGGAGTATATGTAATGTATTTAGTGGATACCTGCGCTCTTTTATAGTTTCTTGATGATAATCCCAGTCTGTCTCCAAAGGCAAGAGAAATCATTGGAAAAAGCAGCAATTTATATGTAAGTATTGTTTCCTTGTGGGAGATTGCGATCAAAAAGACTCTTGGAAAACTTGATATTGAGCTGTTGTGGTGAGAAAAAACTGTAAACAGAAACCGAAGGAGTAGGATTATGAGAAAATCATTATCCTACTCCTCTTTTAGAGCTTTTTTAGATACAAGCATGATACAATATTAGTATAAAGAAGCGCAGACAGCTTCAATTCGACAGAGCAGGTGTGAAGATCATGAAAAAAATAAAAGAATATGTGTATTTTATAGGATTTATCGGTGTGAGTCTGGCAGGCGTGATGATTTTTGTGTTGATTCCGTTTGCAGATGTGGTGCGGCGTTCCTTTATGACAGTCATGTCAGGAGAGTTTGCAGGGCTCAACAATTACAAAACAGTGGTAAACAATCAGGCATTCCGTCTCGCAGTAAAAAACACGCTACACTTTGTGGGCGTGGCGATACCACTTTTAGTGGTGATTGGTCTGGCAGCAGCCCTTGCGCTCAACAAGATTCGTGACATTCATGTCATAAAAAGCCTTTATTTATTTCCGATGGCGATGCCGACGGCAACTGTGGTCATCGTGTGGAGAATGTTTTTTTACAAGCAGGATTTTGACAGCCTTGTCGTCAGTTATCTCTGGAAAAATACAGGGTATACGATCGTGCTGTGGCTTGCAGGCATCGCGGGCATTCCGAATGAATTGATTGAGGCATCGCGGGTAGATGGTGCCAACAGCTTTCAGTGCCTGATTTTCGTGAAGCTGCCCTGTTTGAAGGGGAGTGTGTACACGATAGTGATTTTGTCGTTTTTAAATTCCATGAAAATTTATAGGGAAGCGTATCTTGTCGGCGGCTCTTATCCCAACAAGGATATTTATCTCTTGCAGCATACTTTTAATAACTGGTATGTAAATCTTGAGTTTGACAAGATGGCGGCGGCAAGTGTGCTGGTGGCGGTGGTGTTGTTTGTGTTTATTTTGCTGTTTCAGTATTATAGCCAGAGATAAGTGAATGAGCCAAATAAGATTTGTCTGGAAAATATGGTGCAGTGCTGTAAACTCAGTATTATAGTCAGAGATAAGTAAATGAGCCAAATAAGGATTGTCTGGAAAATATAGTGCAGTGCTGCAAACTGACATGAATCCAGATAAAGGATAAATATAGAAAATAAATTTGTAGAAGTAGGAGACTTGAAGTGAGGGTAAGAAAAATTCTCCGCTATGCATCGGAGGCGGTGACAAAATTAATATTTATAGTGGCAGGCATTGTGATCTGTGCGCCTGTGTTCCTAGTTGTGACAGGTTCCGTCATGGGAAAAGGGGACTTGTACGAATGTCTGGCGCCTGTGTTTGAGCAAGGGACGGGATTTGTGACGTGGAAGCTTATTCCGCAATATCCAACGATGGAGAACTATATCCGCCTGCTTTTTTATTCGCCGGAGTTTTTTGTATTGTTCTGGAACTCCGTGAAAATGGTGGGATTGATTTTGCTGGGACAGATGGTCGTGGGCGTGCCTGCGGCATGGGCATTTGCAATCTATGAGGTCAGAGGGAAAAATGTGCTTTTTACGATCTATGTAGTGCTGATGCTTCTGCCGTTTCAGGTGACAATGCTGTCGAGCTATCTCACGCTTGACAGACTTTCGCTGTTGGATACACAGTGGGCAGTCATTCTGCCGGCGGTGTTCAGTACGTTTCCGATTTTTATTATATATGGTGGATTTCGGGCAATTCCGAAATCGCTGATTGAGGCGGCAAGGATTGACGGGGCAGGGGAAGTGTATATCTTTTTTATGGCGGGGATTGGGCTTGGAAAAGGCGGAATCCTCTCGGCGCTGGTGCTTGGATTTCTGGAATACTGGAACATGATTGAGCAGCCGTTTGCATTTCTCGAGGACAAGACCTTGTGGCCGCTGTCTCTTTATTTGCCTGAAATTAGCTGGACACAAGCAGGATTTGCGTTTGCGGCGTCCGTGATGATGCTGATACCGGCAATCTTTGTGTTTGTCATGGGGCAGGATTATCTCGAGCAGGGGATTATTTATTCCGGTTTAAAAGGTTAGAAAATTGTTATGGAGGGTTCTATGATGGAGAAGGATGAGGAGAAGCTTTTACTTCGCAGGCGGATGGAAAAGTGGATAAAAATATTTTTGATATTTCTGGCATTTGTGTGGCTTTGTACGATTATTTCAAAGAGCATTTATGTGTCAGGGCTGCCGATGGTCAAGACAGATACCGCGTCCAAAAAATATGTGGAGCACATCGTCAATACGGACGGAATTGTGACGGCGGGCGGTGAGATCGCTGTCAATACGCAGGCGGGGCTGCGGGTGGACAAAATATATGTACATGAGGGCGATGCGGTTCAGGCGGGAGATGTTCTTTTTACGATTGACACATCAGATCTTACAGAGCTGATCAGTGCAAAGGAGACAGAGCTTTCCAAGCTACAGTGCAATCTTTCGGACTGGCAGGTCAATGCAGTGATTGACGCGCAGAAAAAAGAAGTGGCAATTCTCTGGGCAAAGGAGGACTACGAGACGGCGGATAAGGAGACGGCGGTTGCGAAGGCGCGCGCAAAGGAAGCGCTGGATAAGGCGGAGGCGGCGCTTGGAAAGCATCTTGCGGACACAGTGCCCTACACGGCGGACAATGCCAGACGCAATGCGTGGGATGCGTACCATGACTGGGTGAACAAGGGATATGGCATTGCGGATAAAATTACAGCAAAAGAGCGCGAGATACAGGATTTGGAGGAGCAGCTTGCTGAGCTGGAGGATCGCATCGGAAAAGAGGTTCGTTCGGGAGAAGAGGGTCAGCCAAAAGTTTTGTCAGGGTCAGCGGGTGCTGACACGGACAATACAGGAGGAACAGAGAACACCAATACAGGAGAGGACAATTCAGATGCTGGAAATACTCAAAATGGCACAGAGAATACTGACGGGCATGGAAATGCAGATACGGGAACCAATACAGATGCTGCGGACAGCACAGAGAATGAAAGCGAAAATGCAAATACAGATGACACGGACAGCACGGAGAATGAGAACGAAAATGCGATTACAGATGACACGGACAGCACGAAGAATGAGAACGAAAATGCAAATACAGATGATACAGACAGCACGAAGAATGAGAACGAAAATGCAAATACAGATGATACAGACAGCGTAGAGAATGGCAATGAAAATACAGAAACAGGCACTTTGGCACCGGACACAAAGGAAAATCAAAACCCAAGTCCGGCAGACGAGGAAAAGCGGACGGAGCTGCTCAATAAGATTAAAAAAGCAAACGAAGAACTGCTCGCTCTGCGCGACCAGTTGACAAAGCATGATAGAGATGCCGTCGCACAGCCTGATTATTCGGCGGAAGAAGCCGAGTATGATGCATGGCAGAGCACTAAGCTTACGCTTGAAGAAAACGTGCAGCGTGCAAAGGAAAGCTATAACGACGCAAGCTACACACGCGAGGTTACATTGCGGCAGAAGCTGCGGGAGATTGCAAATGCGGAAACTACATCAAAAGCAGATTCTACAGCAATGCTTTATGAATTAGATATCAAACAGGCGAAGAAGCAGATTGAAAGACTTCATGCAATAAAACAGCAAAAGGGAGAAATAAAGGCTGAAAATGATGGCATTATTTCAAAAATCCAGATCGAGGTTGGCGGACGGACATCAGACACCGCGGCACTTCTGCTGACAGATGCACTAAGACCCTGCCAGTTTAAATTCAGCATCACCAAAGAAGAGGGAAAATATGTGCACTTAAATGACACTGTTGAGTTAAAACTTAACGGACAATCCACGGCAACAGAAGTTACGGTGGACTATCTAACAGAAAATACACAGGGAGGGTACGACATTCTCTGTATGCTTCCAGAGAATATGGGACAGCCCGGGCTAAGCGGAACCGTCCAAAAGGCAGTGCAGGGTGAATATCATGAGTTAGCGCTTCCGGTGGAGGCTGTCTTTGAGGAGAGAGACACTTTTTATATCTATACATTAAACGAAAAAGAAGGAATCCTCGGAAGCGAGTATTATGCCGAAAAAATCAAGGTGCAGGTCAAAGACCAGAATGACCGCTATGCAGCAATCGAAGCCGGCACAATCAGCAAAGACACCAAAGTCATTACATACTCGACCGAGGAGCTAAAACAAGGACAGAGCGTTCGCCCGCAGGATAAATAAAGCTAAAGTTTGGTAAGATGGATTTTTACTTAGAAAAGGATTTGAAAAATCCATGGTATTATAGGCATTTTTGTGGTAAGATATACTGACGGCCGAAAAGACTGACCGCTCAGTATAAAGTTATGCACACAGCCGCATAAGGAAATATGCCGCTTCGCGGCTGCGGCTGGCGCGAAAATTAAAAATGCGGAGGTGCCGACATGGATGATCGTATGAAAAAACAAATAGAATTTGCCTTGGAGATTGACAAAGTGAAAAATATTTTCAGGCAGACGCATCTATCAATGAATGGAAGAAATGAAAATGATGCAGAGCATTCATGGCATATGGCGTTGATGGCATATCTGCTTAAAGAGTATGCAAATGAGGAGATCGACATTGCAAAAGTCATGATTATGTGCCTGATTCATGATATTGTGGAGATTGATGCAGGGGACACCTACGCATACGACACAGAGGGTTTAAAGACGCAAAAAGCCAGAGAAGAGGCTGCCAAAGAACGAATTTTCTCTATTCTTCCCGACGAGCAAAAAGCAGAATTTGCCGCTTTGTTTGACGAGTTTGAGGCGTATGAGACAGCCGAGGCAAAATTTGCGCACGCAATGGACAATTTGCAGCCGCTGATGTTAAATGACAGCAATGGCGGCGGAGACTGGCGTGCACATCAAGTCACGGCAGAACAGGTCTACAAAAGGCAGGGCAAAACAAAATTAGGGTCGGAAAAACTGTATGAACTGACAGACAGCATTATCCAAAAGAATATTCAAAACGGAAATTTGAAGGAAGCATAAACGAAATCGGAGGCACTATGGCACTGGAAAATAAACTGGGCATCACAGAATCTGCGGAGCTTGCAAGGGAAGAAGAGCGCATCAGTAAAACAAGGGCAATCGAACTGTATGAGAAAAGAATCCCTGATGATGAAATAGGGAAATTTGCAGGTCTTGCGAAAATCCATCAATATCTTTTTGGTGAAATCTATGAGTTTGCAGGAAAAGTCAGAACTATCAATCTTGTAAAAGGCAATTTTCGGTTTGCGCCGGTCATGTACTTAGATGCGGCGTTAAAACACATTGATGCAATGCCGCAGTCAACCTTTGATGAAATTATTGAGAAATACGTGGAGATGAATATTGCACATCCCTTTCGGGAGGGAAATGGCAGAAGCACACGAATCTGGCTTGATTTTATTTTGAGAAAAGAATTGAAGCTCGTTGTGGACTGGGGAACAGTTGACAAGGAGGACTATCTGCTCGCCATGGAACGAAGCCCAATTAAAACACTTGAAATAAAAGTGCTGCTGAAAGATGCACTCACAGATCAAATCAAGGACAGGGCTGTGTACATGAAAGGGATTGACGCAAGCTATTATTATGAAGGATACAATACATTTAAGACCGAGGAACTATGAGGAAGCGTAATGGACTATAAGATTGCCATCTGCGACGACGAACAAAATCAGATAAAATACTTATCCGGCCTTGTAAAGAGCTGGGCAGGGCGGTGTGGATATACAGTGCGCATCGTCCCCTTTTTGTCGGCGGAGGCGTTCTGGTTCCAGTATGAGGAGGAGAAGGATTATGAAATCCTGCTCTTAGATATCGAGATGGAACAGATGAACGGTATTGAGCTTGCCTCAAAACTCCGCGCTGACGATGAAATGATTCAAATCATATTTATCACGGGGTATCCCGACTATATCGCGCAGGGGTACGAGGTGGCAGCGCTGCATTATCTGATGAAGCCCGTCTGTGCGGAAAAACTCAGCGAGGTTTTGAACCGCGCTGTCAGGAAGCTGCACAAGAAAGAGCGCAGTATTTTGGTTTGGTGTGATAAGGACTGTCAGCGGATTTTGATACATACGATTGTGTATGTTGAGGTTTTTTCACATAAAGTCACAATCTACACGACAGATCATGAATATAACACAAAGCGTTCCATCACGGAGATGGAACAGCTTCTTGGCGGAGACTTTATCCGATGCCACCGTTCTTATCTGGCAGGCTTGAAACATATTGCGCGCATGACGAAGAACGCAGTCGTATTTGAGGACGGAAGAAGCATTCCGCTGTCAAGAGGCGCATATCATATGGCAAATCAGGCGTTTATTCAGTATTACAAAGAGCCATATATAGAAGAAACCGGGAGAACAGACAGATGAAATTATTTGATATATTGTTTGGGCGGGCGATTGACCGCAGAATCGCAGTGTACCAGAATGATTTGATTGCAAAACACTGCGAGGAGGTTCAAAATGTTTACAGGACAATGCGCGGCTGGCGGCATGATTACCATAATCATATTCAGGCGATGCTTGCGCTGACAGACAAACCGCAGCAGCTTCGGGCGTATCTGCTGAAGCTGAACAGTGACCTCACAACTGTGGATACCGTCATCAAGACAGGGAATGTGATGGTGGATGCCATCTTGAACAGTAAGCTTTCCCTGATTCAGTCCCATCAAATTAACCTCCATGCAAAGGCTGTCGTGCCGTCTGATTTGAGGATTTCGGAAATCGACCTCTGCACTGTGATTGGAAATCTCTTGGACAATGCGATGGAAGCCTGTCTGAAACAAGAACAGGACTCCGAACGGTTCGTCCGTGTCTACATCGGTATTCTGAAAAAACAGTTATATATTTCTGTTCAAAATTCCTCGGGGCAGCAAATCAAAAAGTCAGGCAAGACATACATTTCCACAAAAAACAGCGAGAGTCACGGTTTTGGCTTGAAACGCATTGACCGTATTGTTGCTAAGTATGACGGCTACATCAACCGCCAGAATGAGGAAGGAATATTTGCGACGGAAGTGCTGCTGCCTTTGTGAATGCTTTGCAGCCGTGGAATGTATTTTAAACTTAAAGCAGCCTGTTATTTTGTAAAATGGCATAAGCTCCCATCTGTTCATTATATCTTGTATAGTCCAAGTTCATCATGTTATACAAATACCTTTTTACTGCATCTGTAGAACTAAATTTTGTTGCCATATATGGTGCTTCTGGATTGGTTTTTTCAAAAAGTATATATCCAAAAGCTGTTTCAGCCAAAGTGGCGGCATGTGAAGCACAGATTCGATCACCGCTTTGTGTCCAAAAGATGATAAGGGAAAATGGACTTTCTTTGAAAGAAATTCCCTGTGCCTCCCATTTTTCCTGAATGGCTTGAAGCATTTCCTGCGGACTGCATTGCTTCGTTGTGTGAATTGGGTTAAACAGGGTAAAATATTGAGCCTGCACATCTTTATGCCAATCAATCAGCGGAAAAGGAACATATGCTTTATGTTCACCTTCCACGGCCTCGCGACCAAAGAGAATATCGCCGTCTGTATAGAGCCATGCCGTATTGTCATCCCAGCAGTCAAAATCTTCTTCTGCTATGACATTGTCGATCGAAATATTGTCCTGATTTAATTCATAAGCTACAATCCTGCACAGAACATCATGGTAATTTCGGTTATTATGTTTGAACCATTGTGTAGACATTGGTGGGTATTCTCCATAATCAACAGACATTTCGTCCACTGTAATAAAATCCCCTGCCAGCGTAAAAGACGGACAATCTCTCATGCTGTCATTATAGTCGGCAACCCAGCTTAGTACAGTGTCAACATGCTCAGGCTGAATGCCGGCTTCTGTCAAAAGTGACCGGACCTCCTGTGTCGATGCGTTGCTGTCTAAGTTTGAATAGGTTAATTTATTTTGGACACTTGGCGATTCCTCCTGCACTTGGGTATTTTCCTGATGGGCTTCTGTTGCCGTAGAGGATGTTTCTGTATTTTTGCATGCAGAACATAACAATACTATAAATGTTGTCAATAAACAAAATGCTTTTTTCATCCTTTGCAATCCCTCTGTTTTTATTTTTGTTTTAGTTTATCACAGATCTTTTTGCGATTCCATTAAAAATATTTAAATTTTAGTGTTGCATTTCGGGTTTTCATTCGAACCATTCACGTTCAAAATGACAGAGCGATTCATTATAATGTATACTATTAGGAAGTGAACATTATAGGAGGTGAACATATTGAAGGAAGATGAACAGATACAAACCACCTATACTGTGGTGCAGAATGTTTTGTACTGCCTGCGGTGCACGAGGGAGTGCTGCGCTTCACTGCTGTATTTGGGTGCAGCCATAATTCTTCTGAATGTGGCAATACCGGTTCTGACGACGTATCTGCCAAAAGCAGTGATTACATGCTTTACAGACAACCGCAGCTTCGCAGAGCTGAGCATGACAGTTCTGACATTGATGTCAGGCGTTGCGGTATTGTCTGCTACAAGTGAATTTTTAAAAAAGTACTTTTATTTTCACAAGTACAAGATGAACACGTTTTATATGAAATGTGTCTCGGAAAAAGGATTGACCACAGATTATTGTAATCAGGAAAACGAATGGTTCCGCAAGCTACAGACAGAAAGTTTTGCGTGCTGCAATGGCAATGCGTCGCCACTTACAGGCATTTATGAGACACTGATTAATTTATGCACAAGTGTACTGGGACTTGCTGTCTTTTTTGGCATTTTATCCCGCTTAAATATAGGAATCATTCTGTTTTTGGCTGTAACCTCTGGCGCAGGATTTTTTCTGAATCAGCGTATTGTCAAGTGGGTCGATGAGAATAGCACAGAGCGCTTTGGCTACCAGCAGCAGTTGGATTATATCAACCGCAGCGCCGATGATCTGCGCAGTGCAAAGGACATTCGGCTGTACCAGATGGCAGTTTGGTTTACAAAGCTTTATGAGCAAAATATGAACGGCATGGCAAAGTGGTATAAGAAATATACCGCAAAGCTCTTTGGAGTCGCGGTTTGTGACAGCGGTTTTGGGCTGGTGCGGGAGTGTGTGGTGTATGCATATCTTTTGACGCTTGTGTTTCATGGACAGATTTCTGTGGCCGATTTTGTGCTGTATTTTGGAGCAGTCAGCGTGTTTTCGACATGGTTTGGGCATATTATGGGACAGCTTGCAGCGCTGAGCCAGCAAAGTCAGAGAATACAATATTTCCGCTCCTATCTGGAATACCCAGAAGCATATCGCAGAGAAGGGGGCGTATCAATCTCTGAAAAGGAGAGCGCGAAAGTCATAGAGCTGCGCAATGTCAGCTACCGCTATGACAACGCGGAGGAGTATGCGCTGCGCGGTGTCAATCTCAAGATTACGCCTGCCGAGCATCTGGCAGTTGTGGGGTTAAACGGCGCGGGAAAAACAACACTGATAAAATTGATTTGCGGGCTGATTGACCCGACGGAGGGGCAGGTTTTGTATGATGGTGTCGATGTACGGTTGTATCACCGGACAGCATATTACAAACTCTTTTCAGCCGTGTTTCAGCAGTATAGTATTCTGCCTGTCAAAATCAGTGAAATCGTGGCAGAGGCGCCAGTGGAGATACTGAATGCTGCGAGCGTGCACGATTGTCTGGAGCAGGCGGGGCTGTGGCAGCGTATCACGCAACTGCCGCAGGGCGTAGACAGCAATTTTGGAAAAACCATCTATGACGACGGCGTGGAATTTTCGGGCGGGGAAATTCAAAAGCTCCTGTTGGCGCGTGCGCTGTACAAATCCGCGCCCATTCTGCTGCTCGATGAGCCGACAGCGGCGCTGGACCCGCTTGCAGAAAGCTGGTTCTATGAGAAGTATCACCAGATCAGTGCAGGGAAAACTTCCGTTTTCATCTCGCACAGACTTGCCAGCACAAGCTTCTGTGACCGCATTCTTTTGATTGAAAACGGCGTGGTGTGCGAGGAGGGAACGCACGCGCAGTTGATTGCGCGAAAGGGAAAGTATTACAGTTTATTTGAGACACAGGCAGCTTATTATCGAGAGGAGGGAGAGCAGGGTGGAGCAAAAGCCAATGAAAAAAATGTCGCTGCGCAGACGGTTTGAGGTGACTGTGCGCGGTTTTCGGATTTTGCGCCAGTACTGTCCGGGACTTGCACAGGGCAGGGCGCTGTGCGAGCTGGTCAGCACGTTACAGCCGTTTGCAGCGGTATGGTTTTCTGCGCAGATTATCAATGAATTATCAGCACTGTGCAGAATGAAGACGATTGTGCTGTATGCGGCGTGTGTTGTCTGCCTTGAATTTGTATGTGCGGTTTTGCGGGGGATACTGGACAGCGTGTGCAGTGAGAAGGAAGCACAGATGTGGTGTTATTTTGGTAAGATTTTTGCGGACAAACAGATGTCTATGGACTATGCAGATTTGGAAAATGCAGAGCTTCGCCATCAAAAACAGCAGACAGAGGAGAACCTTTTCATGTTTGGAAATGGTCTGGCACAGCTTGTGTGGGGAACTTCCACGCTGGTGCGGGCAGCAGCCAGCAGTACTGCCGCGATTGCCATGACGTATTCCCTCTTTGCGGCAAAGTCGGGGAATGCTGTGATGGACAGTCCAGTCTGGAGTGTGGTATTTCTCGGCGGCATCGCATTGGGCGCGCGGTGCAGTGCTAAGGCATATATCAAGGAAAATAATGTGTTTGTAGAATGGTGCAAAGACACAGTCTGGTTTAACCGTGCCTATGATTTTTTCGGAAAGGAACTGTACATGAACATGGACAGGGCAAAGGACGTGCGCATATATGGGCAGAATGCGGTCGCAGAGCGTGCGCTTGACGGAATGTCGAAAAAGGATGCCGCTGACGCTGTTGCGATTTTTCAGATGGCAGTTTATCCTGCACTTGCGCGTGCCCTGATGGGGTTTGCAAATGCGGCGTGCTATCTGTTCGTGGCAGCCAAAGCCTTTTACGGCGCGTTTGGGGTGGGGAGCATCGTGCAGTATGTCGCCGTTTTGTCAAGACTTGGCGACGGTTTGCAGGAGCTGGCTTTTGTGCTGGCTGACAATGCGATCTACTGTAGGTATTTGAGTGCGATGTTTGATTATCTCGACGTACCCAACAAAAAGTATGAGGGGACAATTCCTGTGGAAAAGCGTTCATTTTGTGATGGCGGCGACTATGATTATGAAATTGAGTTTTGCAATGTGAGCTTCAAATATCCCGAAACAGAGCAGTATGTGTTAAAAAATATCTCGCTCAAATTTCAGGTTGGAAAGCGGTTTGCGATTGTGGGAATGAATGGTTCGGGCAAGACCACGTTCGTCAAGCTGCTTTGCAGGCTGTATGACCCGAGTGAGGGGGTGATTCTGCTCAATGGAATTGATATTCGAAAGTATGCATATCAAGAATATCTTTCGATAGTTGCAGTGGTTTTTCAGGATTTCAAGCTGTTTTCGTTCAGTCTTGCGCAGAATGTGGCGGCGGGGACAACGTATGATGCAGAACGCGTTGCGGCGAGTTTAAAGCAGGTCGGTTTCGGGGCGCGTCTTATGCAGATGCCAAACGGCATAGAGACCAGTCTGTATCAGGATTTTGAGTCAGGCGGCATAGAGCCGTCGGGCGGTGAGGCGCAGAAAATTGCACTTGCCCGCGCGGTTTACAAAAATGCGCCGTTTATCATTCTTGATGAGCCGACGGCGGCGCTGGACCCGCTTGCGGAGGCAGAGATCTATGAAGCGTTTCAAGAAATTGTCGGCGGCAGGACGGCAGTGTATATCAGCCACCGGCTGTCCTCCTGCAAATTCTGTGACCAGATTCTTGTATTCCACGAGGGAAAAGTGGTGCAGCAGGGGACGCACAGTGAGCTTGTGGCGCAGGCAGATGGGAAGTATGTGGAGTTGTGGAATGCACAGGCGCAGTATTATGTTTGATTTTTAATGTAAATCCGCTTGACGGACATATTTCGTATCATAACACATGTGGAAGTCGCATGTTGTCTACAAAGGGTGAGTTCGTCATAATCCTTACGCACTTTGCGAGGATTTTTAAGTTTAATCGAACACCTAAATATCGGGAGAATAGTCATAAGACTATCCTGAAAAAAGAGATTTCTCACGAGATTAAAGTGTCCGTAGTTATGGAACTCGTATGAGTGGACATAAAAATATGTAGTTCAAAAATTCAATCATTACAGAAAAAACTTATCAACAACTGAATAATAGGTATGTCGAAATTATTGGTGGGAAATGTGCTATTAATTATAGAAACTTTAAAGAAGTAAACATATGACATAAGATATTGAAAAATGCTATAGCAAATGCTATTATATGAGAACACAGGTAAAGCATCTTTTGAGAAAGTATAAGTATCCGCCAGAGAAGGCGAAAGGGGCTATTGACATCGTGATTAAGCAGGCGGAGCTGATGAGTAGCAATATTAGTCCTGAATCAGTAGCTTATGATTTTCAACCAAGGACAAAACCTTTGATGGTGGCAGAGGATTCAGTATATGGCATGAATGAAAAAAATAATATTTGATTTGTCAGACAGTGTCTGACAAATTTAGAAAGGAAATGCTATGGATGAATTGGAAAAAAATTCAGGTTTTGAAAAAATGATTTCGGATATTGAAGCATTGGTAAATGCATCAAAAAATGAATTGGCGACATCAATAAACAAAGTGATGACGGTGACTTACTGGAGCATTGGAAAATACATTGTTGAATTTGAACAGGATGGCAATGCGAAAGCAGCATATGGAAAAAATTTGCTTTCCACAATATCAAAGGAGCTGACATTACGTTTAGGAAAAGGGTATAGTCGTCCAAACTTAAATAATATGAGAAAGTTTTATTTAAAATATTCAAATTGTCAGACAGTGTCTGACAAATTATCATGGTCTCATATATGCGAATTGATAAAAATAGACGATGAACTCGAACGCAGCTTTTATGAGAAAGAATGTGTTGTGGAAAACTGGAATGTCAGAACATTGCGGAGGCAGATGGATTCAGCGTTGTTTTTGAGATTGGCTTCCAGCAGGGATAAAGAAGGAATTTTAAAGTTAGCACAAAATGGCATTGAGTGCCAAAGTCCAGAAGATATTGTAAAGAGCACATACACGCTGGAATTTTTAGATATTCCAGAGCAGGAAAAGTATAGTGAAAATGATTTGGAACAAAAAATTATAGACAATTTACAAAAGTTTTTATTGGAATTGGGAAAAGGGTTTACATTCGTTAAGCGGCAGTATCCTTTAACAATCAATAATGTTCATTACCATGTGGATTTAGTATTTTATCATAGAATTTTGAAATGCTTTGTTCTGATAGATTTAAAGAAAAACTCTGTTCAACATGAAGATATTGGGCAGATGAACATGTATATGGGTTATTTTGCAATAGAAGAAAATATGCCAGATGATAATCCGCCTATTGGAATTATATTAAGCAAAAACAAGGACGAATTATTGGTAGAATATGCAACGTATGGAATGGACAGTAATTTATTTGTATCTAAATATGAATTATACTTACCAAATCGGAAAGAACTTGAAAAATTGGTCAAAGATATTTTAGATGACGAGAAAAATTAGGAACAAATTTATATTTGGGCGAACCGAGTGATTTGAATAGTACGACATTTGAGGGCATAATTTAACTTTCGATAACGTTCACTAATTAGCAAATTTATGTTTCACAACAGTGTATACAATGTCAAAAACCTTTATTTTATGCGGTTTTTGACATTGTTTTATATGATTTGGATAAAGTTTTAACTTTCATGGTGCCCCAAATTATTATTGGCGTTGAAGGGAACATTCAAGATATTTATTTTCATATGCCAAAGCCTGTTCCTGTTATGTTTGATTTTTAATGTAAATCCGCTTTGCAGACGCAGAGCACTCTCTGAAAAGTTTGATACTCAAAATAAAAGTATACTTTTTCACTGACCATATCGAAACAAGTAGCGATGTGGCCATTTACATTGAGTTGACTGTCATCTATGTCAGCATCTATATGTGAAAAGAGCTCTTTTATAGGGATGTGTTTCGTGCGGTCATAGCAATCTATAGAATGATGGTACTTATCAAATATTGACTCGCCAAGCATTTCGGTCAGAAATGGTTCTGTGCTGTCGGACCACCTTTTATATTCGATGAAATCATCATCACAGCTTAAATATAAAGGAGGATCAGGATTTCCATCAAGCAGGTCCGCAAGCAGATATCCTTCGTAGATGATGCCTTCGGGGTCGCACGCTATTAATACGTAGTTTTGCGTAATGGTGTGCCACTCCTCCTTGGGGAGCTGCCACAGTGTGAAATAGGGATTGTCTGCATATTCCTCCTGATTTCCAGTTCTTATGGATTCCTTAAAATCTTCCTCTAAACCCGCTAAGATATCATCAATGATCTGATAGGAGGTATGGATATGCTCCAAGGAATTAAAAAGATCGTTAAATGCATTGTAGATTGTGTTTTCACCATATTTCAGTAAAAAATTTCGGTAAGCGGTTGGCAGCTTCACGCCAATTTTGTGCTCGACAGCTTGGATCTCCTGCTCGGTAAAGCCTTCGTAGTCCTGTCCGTACAAAAAATCCATTAGTTCATGAAGTGACAAGTTGTATTTAATTGCCATATTATGTACCTCCTAAATATATTTTCTTGAAGAATCTATATCATATCATAACACAAGGGTTATCCGTTGTCAGCTTTTTATCCGCAAATATTCGTTCGTAAATATTTTTGGCGTCTTTTTGGGATTCTTTTGATATGTTCTGTTTATATACATTTAATTTGCCATTTTTTGACAAAGAGTCTATACTAGAGTGTGTTTGAAAAATACTTTAAAGATACCTATTTTTGAAAATGGAGATGAAATCAAATGACAGTAGTTGAAAAACAGACTTTGGACGAGGAAAGAGCGCTATATGGAAGCAAGGGCATCATCATAAATGACTGTACTTTCGACGGTCCGGCGGACGGGGAAAGTGCGGTAAAGGAAGCGTCGGACGTACAGGTAAACAGATGTTTTTTTAATCTGCGCTATCCGTTCTGGCATGTGCATGAATTGGCGATACACGACTCAGAGATGACAGCGCTGTGCCGCGCCGCACTCTGGTATTCAGACCATGTAGCGGTGACAGGCACGAAAATGCATGGAATCAAGGCGTTTCGGGAGTGCAGTGACGTGGTGATTCGCGACTGTGATATTGCATCACCAGAGTTTGGCTGGTCTGTGAGAAATATTGAAATGACAGATTCCGTGGCGGAGAGCGAATATTTTATGATGCGCTCGGAGGATATGGTGTTCAAGAATGTGACATTGAAGGGAAAGTACTCTTTCCAGTACATCAAAAATGCAGTGTTTGAGGACTGCATTTTTGATACGAAGGACGCATTCTGGCATGGCGAAAATGTCGTGGTGCGAAACAGTGTCGTGAAAGGAGAGTACCTTGCATGGTACGCAAACGGGCTTACATTCGAAAACTGCAAGATCATTGGCACACAGCCGCTGTGCTACTGCAAAAATCTGAAATTGATTGACTGCGAGATGCTCGAGACGGATCTCTGTTTCGAAAAATCTGAGGTGGAGGCAAGAATTACGACGCCTGTTCTCAGCATTAAGAATCCGCTGTCCGGGACGATTGTCGTGCCCGAAGTCGGAGAGATCATTATGGATGATGAGAACGCCAAGGGCGAGGTTCGTATTATTTCCCATACATAAAAAGAATCTGTAAGAAACTGCGGTTATCGCTTGAAAAAGCCTATCAAATGTGCTATGGTAGAGAAAAGCAGGGGATTTTCTAAATTTTAGGAGGTATATGGATATGAAGAAATTGTTGGCTATGGGACTTGCCTGTGCAGTAGTGTTTGCTCCGGCGCTTTCCGCTCATGCCGCAGAGGAGGTCGTGACCTGTCATATCGGAGGATGCAACCTTGGGGAATGCTTTATGGATACAGATGGTGACGGAATCTGTGGAAACCATTATTTTGTAGATGAGAACGGCGATGGTATTTGTGATTTTCACTGCTATACAGATACAAACACGGATGGAATCTGCGATTTTTTTGTAGATGCTGACGAGGATGGAATCTGTGATCACTGTCATGACCATGGAAAGCCAGTTCCGGCAGAGACATTGGACGGTGCCGCAGGCACGGCAGCAGTGCCGAGTACAGCGGCTGTCACCTATGCAGCGCCTGCACCCACAGTGACATACACTGCGCCAGCCGTTACATATGATTCCAATTACTATTACGGCTGCCACGGAAGCAGACATCACAGAAGCGGACATCATGGACATTGCTGGTAAATTATTTTGATCAGACAGAGAGCACGAACTCTGTAAAAACGGAACAGGAAGCCAAAAGCGAAACTGTGACGTGTAACTGTTGACAACAAGCTCGATAAGGAGGACAACATGCAGCACTTAACAGAAAACCTACAGAAATTCATAAGTGACAGGCAGGGTGTCATTCTCCTTGGAGCGTTCAAAGAAACTGGTGCAAGTTTGCGCAGTTTTGAAAGAGTATTTTTGTATTGATTTGTATTTGTACGAAATCTCGAGCTTTTTTGGAAAAAACACCTTGATCGGAGGTGTTTTTTTTCTGCCTGCCAACATTTAGTATAGAAATCAAGAATAGAAGGGAAAAGAGATTTTATGATTACAATATATGGAAAATACACAAATGCAGTCGTTTACACAACAGAAAATGAACAGTACGCAATGGATGAGTATGCACGCAAGCAGCTTCAAATGATTTGTGACCATCCAAGCGCAGCAGGCAGCAAAATTCGGGTGATGCCAGATGTCCATCCCGGCAAGGTGGGAACCATCGGGCTGACCATGACAGTAGGGGATTTTTTGATGCCAAATCTGGTTGGCGTGGATATCGGCTGCGGTATGACCCTCGCCAAAGTGAAAGCAAAACATCTCGAGTGTCAGAAGCTGGACACGGTGATTCGCGACAATGTTCCCGTCGGCGGCGCAGTCAGAAAGACATGCCACAAGCTGAGTGACAAGGCATCACTTCACAGGCTGCGCTGCTACAAGGCAGTCGAGGAGGCAAAGGCAGAGCGCAGCATCGGAACACTTGGCGGCGGAAATCATTTCATTGAAGTAGACAAGGACGAAGAAGGGGCACTCTATCTCGTGATTCATTCCGGCAGCCGCCATCTTGGAATGGAAGTCACAGAGTATTATCTAAAAGAAGGACAAAAAGCATCACAGATGAAAAAGCAGGGACACGCGCCGTATGATTTGACTTGTCTGGAGGGAGAATTGCTTGAAAGTTACCTGCATGACTTGGAGATTGTACAGGAGTTTGCGCGGCTCAACAGAGAGGCAATGGTTGACGAGATTGTGCGCGGCATGAAATGGAAAGTGCTTGACAGCTATACCTGCATTCACAATTACATTGATTTTTCAGGTGAGACACCGCTTCTTCGAAAAGGTGCAATCAGTGCGAGGGCGGGGGAGCAGGTTATTATTCCAATGAATATGCGCGACGGAATCATCTTGGGAACTGGGCTTGGAAATGCGGATTGGAACGAATCCGCGCCGCATGGTTCTGGGCGGGTATACAGGCGCTCAGAGGTAAAGGAACACCATACTGTCTCTGAATTTAAAAAGGCGATGGAAGGCATTTATTCCATTTGTATCAACAAAGATACCTTAGATGAATCACCGTTTGCGTATCGCAGGATTGAGGATTTGCTGGACGTAATTGGGGAGACTGTGACGGTTGAAAAGGTTATCAAGCCAGTCTATAATTTTAAGGCTGGCGGGACAAAGTGATAGACATCTGTTTCCATATGGGGTAAAATATTTACAGCGGAGTCTATAGAAAACAGCGAAAACAAGGCACATTTGATACAATAGAACAGGAGGCGGTAAGTATGATTATCACAATCAGTCGGCAGACAGGAAGCGGCGGGCATACAGTCGGCAGGCTTTTGGCGGAGAAGCTCGGATATGAATTTTATGACAAAGAGATCGTGGCGTCTGTGGCAGGCACGATGGGGATTGATGAGAAGCTCATTTTGGAGAACGGCGAATTGATGTCCGATCAGGACTATATTGACATGAAGAGCGGTTTCGTGCCGCACTACAGGAAAGCCGAGGTTCCCTATGAGGAGATCAGGGAGGCTCAGGAAAAAGTAATCAAGAGCATTGCCGAGAAAGGAAACTGCGTGATCGTCGGGCGCGGCGCGGACTATATTCTCAGAGCGCGCGATGATGCCTTCCACGTGTTTATCCACGCGGGCATGGACCATCGTGTGAAACGGGTGCAGCGCCATGAGGGCGTGACAGATCAGGCGGAGCGCATCCAAAAGGAACTCGAGCAAAAAGACCGCTCAAGAGCCACATATCACCGGTACTTTACACAGCAAGAGTGGGGAAAAGTCGAGAACTATACCCTCTCGCTCGATTCTGGAACCTTTACCAAGACGCAGTGTGCAGATCTGATTATCAAGGCGCTGGAAATGAAGACAGGAAAATAACTGTTCGGTGCTATAGATTGATAATAAGAACAAAATAAACTTGCAATCTAAAAACGATTGCGATACAATAACACATGAGTATATCGCATCGAAAATATAAGAAAAATAAGCGCCCTTTGCGATGGAAGGGTGTCAAGAAGGAGTAAAGAGAGATGAGCAAAGAGTATTCTCCAAAGGACATTGAGAAAAAATGGCAGGATATATGGGACAAGGAGGAAGCCTTCAAGGTTGGCGTGAATAAGACAAAGCCAAAGTACTATGCGCTGGTAGAGTTTCCGTATCCGTCGGGACAGGGCCTTCACGTAGGGCATCCCAGACCATACACGGCGATGGATATCGTGTCAAGAAAGCGCAGAATGCAGGGCTACAATGTACTGTTTCCGATGGGGTGGGACGCATTTGGACTCCCGACTGAAAACTATGCGATCAAGAACAAGATTCATCCAAAGATTGTGACAAAGAATAACGTGGAGCATTTCAAGAACCAGTTAAAGGCGCTCGGCTATTCATTTGACTGGACAAAAGAAGTGAATACCACCGATGAAAATTATTATAAGTGGACACAGTGGATTTTCTTACAGCTTTTCAAGAAAGGGCTTGCCTACAAGAGCGAGATGCCGATTAACTTCTGTACCTCATGCAAGGTTGGTCTTGCCAACGAGGAGGTTGTAAACGGCGTGTGCGAGCGCTGTGGTTCCGAGGTCATCCGAAAGATGCAGTCCCAGTGGATGCTCAAAATTACGGATTATGCCGACAAGTTAATTGAAGGGCTTGACCATGTGGACTATATTGAGAAAGTCAAGGTTTCCCAGAAAAACTGGATTGGGCGTTCCGAGGGTGCGGAGGTAGAGTTCAGGATTAAGGACAAGGACGAGACCCTGTTAATCTATACGACAAGACCAGATACATTATTTGGCGCGACGTACATGGTCATCTCGCCGGAACATCCTCTGATCGAGAAATATAAGGCGGAAATCGGAAATTATGACGAGATCGCAGCTTACCGTGAGCAGGCTTCCAAGAAATCTGACTTCGAGCGCACAGAGCTTGCGAAGGATAAGACGGGTGTATGCATCAATGGTATTTCAGCGATCAACCCTGTCAATAACAAGGAAATTCCTGTGTGGCTTTCAGACTATGTACTGATGTCGTACGGAACAGGCGCAATCATGGCAGTTCCGGCACACGATACAAGGGACTGGGATTTCGCAAAGAAATTTGGGCTTCCGATCATAGAGGTCGTTGCGGGCGGTGATGTCCAGAATGAGGCATTTACAGATGTTGCGACAGGAAAACTCTGCAACTCTGATTTTTTGAATGGAATGGAAGTAAAGGACGCCAAGGAAGCAGTCACAAAGTGGCTGGAGGAAAAAGGAATCGGACATAGAAAGGTTAATTTCAAGCTTCGTGACTGGGTATTTTCCCGCCAGCGTTACTGGGGTGAGCCGATTCCTATTGTGAAGTGTCCTTGCTGCGGATATGTCCCACTTGACGAGCGTGAGCTGCCGCTGCGGCTTCCAGAGGTGGAGAGCTATATGCCTACCGATACAGGGGAGTCACCGCTTGCGGCAATGCGCGACTGGGTGGAGACAACCTGTCCTAAGTGCGGCGGCAAGGCTGAGCGTGAGACAGATACCATGCCGCAGTGGGCGGGTTCCTCATGGTATTTCCTGCGCTATATTGACCCTGACAATGACAAGGAGTTTGCATCAAAGGAAGCACTCGAGTACTGGATGCCTGTAGACTGGTACAACGGCGGTATGGAGCACACTACACTTCATCTGCTCTATTCAAGATTCTGGCATAAGTTCCTCTATGACCAGAACTTAGTGCCCTGCGACGAGCCTTACCGAAAACGTACCTCACATGGCATGATTCTCGGTGAAAACGGAGAAAAGATGTCCAAGTCAAGAGGGAATGTGGTGAACCCAGATGATGTGGTGGACGAGTTTGGCGCGGACACACTCAGAACGTATGAAATGTTTATCGGCGCGTTTGATCTGAGCGCTGCATGGAGCATGGAGGGCGTGAAAGGATGCAGACGTTTTCTTGACCGTGTCTGGAAACTTCAGGACATGATGATTGAAGGAGACGGCTACCGCTCTGAGATCGAGACGAAGATTCACCAGACCATCAAGAAAGTTTCCAACGATTTTGAGGGACTGAAATTTAACACGGCGATTGCGGCAATGATGGCGCTTGTCAATGACTTTTACAAGGCAAACAGCATCACAAAGGATGAATATGCAACGTTGATTTTACTGTTGAATCCGGTAGCACCGCACATGACGGAGGAGCTCTGGGAGATGTACTTTGGCAATGGCAGAGCTTACCAGCAGAAATGGCCGGAGTATGATGAGGCAAAGACGGTGGAGTCCACAGTGGAGATTGCCGTGCAGATTAACGGCAAAGTGAAGGCGACATTGATGGTCGGACTCGATGAGGACGAGGCTTCTGTCAAAGAAAAAGCACATGTTATTCCTGTGATTGCAGAGCTTACAGCAGGCAAGAACATTGTGAAGGAAATCTATGTAAAGGGCAGAATCTTGAACATTGTGGCAAAAAATTAGTGCGCCACCCAACGGAGGCGAATATGTTCGATGATATTTTGACGCCAATGAATCACAGAGAGATTGAATACAATGCCAAAAAACTGTCGGGGTGTGAGCTTCCCGACAGTTTTTCATGCGCACGCCGATGCAGGGAAATGCTGTCAGACAGCGCGCAGACAGGAGAGAAGAACTGTTCTCTGTGTGGCGATACACAGACATCAAAAGGAACGGTACAGCAAGAAGAACAGTTGTTGTTAAAAAAGACTGCTTTGTGCAACTGGCTGGAGGAGACAGGCGCACACGTATTTGATGATGATTTGGTGATGGATTACGGTACAGACTGTTTAAGATTATATCTGTTATTTGAACAGACACCAAAAGAAAATGATGCGCCGTATTACGAGAGCTGGCAGGAGGGCGCATTGGAGGGCATCTATAAATTTCTTGGCAGAACTAGAAGAATGCTTCTTGCCGCCGATCTGTGGAACAGGAAGGGGCGTTATAATGAAGAAACATTTCCGGCTGAAAGTGTGCGCCGGCTTGAAAAGGCGCTAGAAACCACCGACGCCAAAATCAGAAGCTGCATTTGCCGCGGAAATACCATGCCAAACCGCCATCATATCGTAGCGGCACTGATGGCGCTTCTGACAGTTTTTCAGAAAGAATTAAAAACAAGTGATATTATTAGTGAACTCCGCTCCCATGCAGTTGAGACGGCTGTGCCGCATGGCAGAGCGGAAGCAGCGCATGAGATGCATGAGGAAGCAGATACGCATTTTAATCCTGATGTTGCTGAATGCTGCCGCAAATTTGTGATATTGCTGGCGCCGTATGCACCAAATTTGTGTAAGCTGTTGTGGGTGAGGCTGAAATAATAATTTTGCAAAATAAATTTAAGAAATTGTCTATACAATTTCTTTTTTTTGTGATATATTAGTTATGTTTAAGGTTACATAAAAAGTATACAATAGGTGTGAACAATGGGGACCTACAGGAAAGAGTATAACAGCTACAGCACTGGCTACGACCCAAAGGCAGTAGAACATGATTTGCAGTTGATCAGCCAATTGACACATGGCATGTCCGGCAATAAAAAGATGACCATGCATCAAGCGCAGGAAATCTACTATAAAATCCAGAAGGATAACATATGTTTCCAGAGTGAAACCGGCGAGAGCTTTTTAGCAAGTCTGTATGAAAATACAACAGATGCGCAGCGACAACAGATTGACAGGGCGATTCAGCGAAAACGGCAAAAGAAGCAAAATAGAAAACGATTGTTATCTATTAATCGTAAGATTGCATGTATTGTTTCAGCAGTCGTGCTCATATCTTGTATTGTATGTATCAACTGGAATTTATTGATGGATCTCAGGACGAATTATCAGACAAAGAAGTTGCAGGAAAAAATTCTTGAGGCATCTGAGGCAAGCAGTGGGCAGCCAGCTACATTACATAACAATCAAACGAAAACAGAAATGCAGAAGGAAGGATACCAGACAGCAGAGCAGGAAACGATACTGCCTGAGGAACAAGACGGTATAACGGCAGCGATTCTTCCCAAATTTACGCAATTATATGAGGAAAATCAAGATTTTGCAGGGTGGCTTAGGATACCGGGCACCAAAATCGACTATCCCGTCATGACAAGAGACGGAGATAACAACTATTATCTTGACAAGAATTTTGAGCAGCAGCATGATAAGAACGGTCTGTTAATACTGGATTATCGGAATAACATTGACTTTCGTACAGCAGATGTGCCACAGAATTTTATTATATATGGCCATAATATGAGAACGGGCGTTATGTTTGGCACACTCAAGAACTATAAAGAGAAATCATTCTGTGATGAGCATATGACAATCCGTTTCGACACCTTATTTGAGGAGAGCGAATATCGGGTAGTGGCGGCGATGCTGAGCGGCGTGGCATATGAAGATGAAGATGTTTTCCGGTACTATGACGCGATTGATCTTAGCACAGAAGAGAACTTCAAGGCATTTCAGGAAAATGTGCTGAGCAATGCCATCTATACGACGGAGGAGACATTCGTATATGGCGATACTTGCCTGATATTGTCTACCTGTGATAATTATAAGGAGGACGGACGTTTTGTGCTGGTCGCAAAAAAAGTATCGTGATATAGTATAAGGATTTAGACAAATGATATTGAAATAAAATACATTGAGAAAATTTATAAAGATAAGAGGGGATTTATATGTATCGGAGATTAAAAAACATTTTAGGGGTAAGTCTCATGATTTTGGCAATCGTTATTTCGCAGGTGCCTATGCCGGAAGCGCAGGCGGAGATTGTGCGGGAAATGACAGAGGCAGACATGCAGGTCGATGACACCTCTGCGCATGTCGTGACCTTCAGCATGAATGGGGGAACTTTTCGCGGAACTTACAATGGATACAGCTTTCAGGAAAAAACACCCGTTCTTGTTATTGATGATGGGAAGCCCATCGACAGTTTTCCAGATGATAAACTTGCATCTTATGCGGGCTACAAGACAGAGCCGGATACATGGTATACAGATCAGGAATGTCTAAACAAATATAATACGGACAGTCAGGTGACAAAGAGCACGACTTTATATAAGAAGTGGTACAATATTACATCGGACGGAACAACCTTGGCGGACAAGGGATTTCATATTAGTCCAGACGGGGCAATTTTGTATCAGTATGATGGTGGCGATAAAAATGTGGTGATACCTCAGACGGTATCGACAATTGCAGCAGGGGCATTTGATCAGCTCGATGAGGTGAGGGCAGTCACACTTCCAGCGGGGATTCAGACGGTCGAAAAGAATGCGTTCAGCGGCGTGAGAGATGGCAGTATCATTTATATTTATGATGCAGGAACCGAAGCCTCTAAGACCTATGGAAAACAGCTTGCGGAGGAATATGAACAGCTTGTCTACAGCGAGTATCTCGATGCTGAAAAGACAGAGCAGATCGCAGGTATCCAGAATCTGAGTGATATGCCAAAAGAAGATATTTCAAAGGAAGATACTTCAAAAGAGAATGTATCAGAGGAAGCGCCCGAAGTTAAAGAGGGCGCAGGAAATACAGCGGATAAAACCGAAAGCGGATTGGAAGCCAGCCAGCCAGAAGAAAATAAATCGGAAGAAAAAAATACAGAAGAAATAAATACATTGGAGAGCAAAGCTACAGAGAACACCCCCACGGAGAGTAATTCTGAGAATAAACCAGAAGAAAGTGCGTCGGAGAGCAAGCCGACCGAGAGTGAATCAGAGAGCAAGCCCACGGAGAGCAAACCAACCGAGAGTGAGTCAGAGAGCAAGCCAGAAGAAAGTTCAGAACCAGAATCTTCTTCTGTCATTGTCATAGAGCCAGACCAGAAGTATACAGTCACTTTCGACACAGGCATTTCGGGCGTCGCAGGGGAGAAACGGCAGGTACAAAGCGGGCGCACAGTCTCCGAACTGGTGTCTGTAGATGGCAGCCAGCCGCGAATTTTGAGAAAAGACGACTTCACACTCACAAAGGAGGACGAAAAAAAGGAGACTACATATACTTTTAAGGGCTGGTACAAGGACAATGCCTGCACAAAAGAATGGGATTTTGCCAATGAGATCATAGAGCAGGATACAACAATCTATGCAAAGTGGGAGCAGTCGGAAAGGGCATATTTTACAGTGACCTACAGCACGACAGAGGGAAATGAAAAGGCAGCCAATATTCCAGAGAAGCAAAAGCTGTATGAAGATGAGAAGCTTGAGAAGCCGTCCAAGAAGCCTTCTATGAAAAATAAGACCTTCAAGGGCTGGTACACAAGCAAGGACGATACCAAATCAGCCTTCAAGGCATGGGGAAAAACCGTGACAGAAGATCTCACACTCTATGCACACTTTGAGGAAAAGAGCAATACCGTCGTGTTCCACATGAACGGGGGCGGATATACGGGAACCTATGACGGGAAAACATATACAGATGCGGCAAGCCTGACCAAAAAGATTGCAGTCGGAAAGGGAATCTCCTCGTCAGAGTATCCCAAGAGCAGCTCATCTGCAAACTTTAAGTACTCGAATTATTCGACAGATTCGAATTGGTATACAGACAAGGAATGTACCAATGTTTATTCCGAATCAACAGTCAAAGAAGATTTGACGTTATATAAACGGTGGTACTACACCTCATCTGGATTTACGACAAACGCCGCCAACAATGTATTGTACAAATACAGCGGAAGTGTGGCGGAGGTCACAATTCCAAATACGGTCACGATTATTGCAAAAGATGCGTTTGCCAGCATGGGCAGTATCTCAACAATTACGCTGCCGGACAAAATATCAGAAGTCAGGGAAAATGCCTTTAGCGGCGTGAAAAATATATCCAAGGATATTACCATTACAGGAAAAACAGAACAGGCTAAAAATAAAGCGAAGGAGCTGGCAAACCAGTATACGCATCTGGTGTACAAGGACAGTGGCACGTCCAAGGATTCTGAAAGCTCTGTTGTGACAACTGCTGAGTCTGGAAGTATTAAACTTGGGGCGACTGTCTCAGGAAATGCAGGCACAGCAAATAAGACAGACACAGCCTCCAATACAAATACACCCGCCAAAGGGACGATCGCACTTGGCGCCAGCGGGACGGGAACAACACCCGCCGCGGGAGGACAGTCATCTGCGGGGACACAGCCCACAGTATCGCCATCTGCTGCTGTAGTACAGCCCACAGCGGGAACACCGTCTGCATCACAGCCGGCAGCGCCTTCTGCCTCTGCATCGCAGCCCGTGACAACATCGCAGCCCGCATCGGCACCGCAGTCCGCCGCAGTCACCCAGAATAAGACAACACCTGTGCGGCAGAGTTCATCTGGCTCGTCCACCGTGACAAAGACAACAACAAAGAAGCCAAACGTGACTTCTGCAAGTGCGCCGAAAGGGACACAACATATAAAGGACTCCACGCCAAAGACAGGAGACCCTTTACAATATCGTATGCTGATCGTGTGTGCTATGTTTTCAGTAGGCGTGCTTTTAATCCTTACTGGGAACGGAAAAAAGAAGAAATTTTCTGCATCTTAGCAATATCATCAGAGGTTGAGTATTTTTTCAGGACAGAGAAAATCAGCTCAACCTCTTGATTTTGAAAAGAAATATTGTTTTCATTGCTCAGCTTGCCCAAAGAGAGCAGGAATGCCATCATTTTTTTCTGCCGTTCAGCCTGACTTCCGCTGCTGTTGATTGTGGTGCTCTGCACAAACATTTGATTGAGAAAATCAAGTTTTGCCCTGTCAATGTTTTTTAGTTCAGGGTCATTCATCCATTCATTATTGTTTTCCATTGTCATTGCCTCCAAATAGTTTCATCATTTCCATGATCTCGTTGATGTTGATGCCGCCTGCGTTTTCGCTTCCCGGATTCATGGCGTCCATCATGGAACCGATGTCCATGCCGCCGCCTAGATCGGGATTCAAACTCTGGAAAAGCTCCATCATCTGCTGCATTTCACGCATGTTTTTCATTGTTTTCATGGCGGATAGGATCTGGTTAAAGCCCTTTTCCTCGCTTGGCGCGAGATACCTGTGGACAGCCTTGTATATTTTTTCAAGATTGTCTGCGGGGTCCGCAGCGGTTTTCAAATCCGTATCAATGCTGCTGGCATGGATACTGCCTGACAGTCCAGCAGGTTCCTTGCCAATCATAGACAGCGTATATTTTAATTCCATATATTTGATCAAGACAGGTAGCATACGGAAGTTGTCGTTGTCCATAAAAGGCAGAAGGGACTTTAAGATCTGGATGTGATTCGTGGTATAAAAATGGTCGAATGCCATCACATAATCGTTGTCGTCCATAAAAAACCTCCATTCATTCCCGACCATCTAATCATGTATATGAAAAAGAACGATACATTATGCCATATGGCAGTGATTGAGGGCCCGCCTAAACGGACCCCCACAGGTTAGAACATTAGCAGCATCCGCATCCGCCGCCGTTGTTGCCGCCACAGCAGCACAGAAGCAGGAGAATCCAGATCCAGCTGCCGCATCCGCCGCCGTTGTTGCCACAGCCGTTGTCGCAGCCACAGCCGCAGCCATTTGACATACCGAAGTTGCCAAAGCTGTTTCCGCCGCCACAGCAGCACAGGAGCAGGAGAATCCAAATCCAACTGCCGCATCCGCTGTTGTTACCACAGCCGCAGCCACACTCCGAAACGTTATTTGTCTGATTGCATCCGCAATGGCTTGCTGATAATTCACTCATGTTGAGTACCTCCGAAGAAGCTTTTTTCTATACTATATGACAGGGGGAAGAAAGTGTTCCTAAAAAATGAAATTTGGAAAAACGAAATCATAAATTTTTCAGATAGTTCGTTGTGTATTTTCGAAAAATATACTATAATAATATATAATATACTTCTATACTATTATGTAGACAGGTGTTTCTCTATGCGCCACATGCTTGTGGAGGCGTTGAACACAAATGGATAAGGGGGATTTCAAATATGAGGTCAACTAAGTTAAAGCGGAAACTGCTGGAAGGGATTTTATGTGCTGCAATGGTATTTCAGAGTATACCAATGGAAGCAGTGGCAACTGAAGCTGAGGAGACAGTGCAGTATTATGACAATGGAGATCAGTATACCACAGAGGAGGAAACGCAGGCTGAAATGGCGGTCTTGGCGTCATCGGAGGTTTCAGAGCAGGGAACGGGCACGCTGGAAGCTGCTGGAGGGCCAAGTGATGCGGAGAGCACAAACACATCTGAAAAAGCAACGGATACAAACACCGTAGCTGCATCAGAAGGCGATGCGGATACGGACACTGTGCAGTCATCGCCGGAGACAGTTGAGGAATCAGAAATGTCTCGTACACCAGTGCAGTCAGAGGAGACAGAGACTGCTGCGGGAACTGTTGAGACATCAGAAGAATCAAGTGCTGCAGAAACTGTTGAGGCACCGGAGGAATCAAGTGTCACGGAAACCGCGGAGACACCAGAGGAATCAAATGATGCGGAATCTGCGGAGATCTCAGAGGAAGCAGAGGAGACTGAGTGGACACAGACCGATGAGGAATTGATGGAATTTGAGACAACGGACGCGAATTCTACAGAGACGGAAACGGACCCTGCATCGGATCCGCCTGAGGTGATGAACCGGCCGGATTACAATAAGCTTTTATCTGTAGTCACAGAGAAAAAATATTATTTTTATGATACAGTAGAAGAGATTTTCCTGAAAATGGAAGGGTGTGAGATTCCTGCGGAAGATTCTACAGATATCGATATTGAGATGTATATTGATGAGAAGCCTGTTGTTGCTGGTGAGCCGAACCCCAATACCCCGGTGGAGTATGTGGTATTAGATAATGGTTATTACAGGATTCCACTGGGAGATAAAAAGCTTTCGGAGGGGATACATAAACTGAATGTCAAATTCAAGGATATCAATTCAAACAGTTCTAAATATAAAGAATATCTGGTTGACAGAGATATTGAATTTGAGATTGAAAAAGTAGACAATGTATTTACAGAGGCAGAGCGGTACTTTCTGTCCTCGTCAGATGATACCATAGAGGTCGCATTTTTTAATGTAAAAAATGATATTAAATCCGTTAAAATAACGGCGTCAAACGGCGATATTGTTGCGCGCTCAGAAGATAGCAGTGGACCCGTCGCACAGAACGAGGACCCGCGTTATACAGGCATCGGGGATGGATATGAATATTCCGAAAATATTTTAAACAAAACCACATGGGTTCTCACCACGGAGAAAAATGCGCTGGAAGTAGGAAATTATGACATTCGTCTGACGAACAACGATGGTACAGAGCGAATGATTCCAAATGTTGTCGAGGTATCTTCGAGAGCCGTTGTGACCAAGTGTGTGCTGGGAACAGACTATGACAATACAAGCGATCTGCTGTATCTGTATATTCAGGGTTCAGGCTTTAGTCCCGCCCAAGTGCGGTTTGACTTTGAGGATGTGGAGACGAAGTCACCATTGTCTACCACAAGAGTTGACTATAAGACAGTACAGTCTGGATACATTGTCAAATTCCGAAAGGAAAGAGGATGGAGTACTGTAGGAAAAGAAATTGAGATAAAACTGGTCAAGACGCCCGGAAGTGGCAGTATCAGTTTTACGCAGACAGAATTTAAAGCGAAGCTTGAGAGCGGAATCTATTATGCTGAGTACAATGGCGCTGTGGGCGCTGTGGAGGTCGGCGTTACGACAGATTTAAATGGAAATTCAGTCAGCTTTAGAATTGTGGATACGGAGAATCATAATAAAGTAAGTGATGTTACATCAAAGGCGTTGACAGAGAGTTTGGCATATCTCACGCCAGAGAATGAATTAACAAGGGGCAAAAGATATTGCGTAGAGCTTACAGCAAACGGCCAAAAATATTATAAGGAATTTTTGATGAGTCAGGGGGCACCAAGTACAAACAAATGGGAGGCTGCCCAAGTAATTTCACAGAATACAGACTGGCATGATTTTTATTATTGTACGACGGAGTCAGGAATTAAAAGTGATGATATAAAAGCAACGATCACTGGGTACAGCGGCGAAGTGGCAGTCTATGCAAGCGAGTGGCTGCGCGAGGACGGAGGAAAGGGAACGCGTATTCAGGTATGGATTCCCACACAGAAATTGTCAGTGGGGAGTCATACAGTGCGGCTCACAAAAAACGGCGGTGCATACGCTTCTTATACATTTAATGTCATAGCCGCGGAGTATGATCAGTTTGTTCTTGATACCTATTCACTCTCGTGGATAGATGACAATACGATTCAGGCATATATCAAGACACCAAACTGTACAGAGACTGATGATTTTGAGATCAAACTTACAGGAATCAATGACAACAATCCAGTAGAGACGAGTGCAGTCGTGACAGAGCGGTATAAAGACAGCTTGTTTATGAATATTACAGGCTTGAGCAGAACCAGTGCATTTAAGGATTATTATGTACTGATTACGCATAAAGAGTACGGTTTGCCTGTCAAGATGACAAATCTAGGTGAAGAATATTACAAGGATAAGGAGAATGGAGAAAGGATCTCCATTACCTCTAACAAAGGACTGCCTGTGATTTCAAATAACAGGGTGATCGGTCTGAATATTCAGAATCTGGCGCTGCCTGCAACGCTGACAATCTATGCGACGGATTCGACAGAGGTGATCACCAAACTGACGATTCCTTCGACGGTAGAGGGGAATTACTACTATTTTACCAAGGCATTTTATGACAGCCTTGCAAATAAGGACCGCCTGTATGATATGACGCTGTCAGATGATGGCGACAACTGGGGAAGGTCTTACGCAAGAGTCAATATCGGCTACAAAAGTGAGGAGATCGTCAATGATTTCGATGTAAAGATATCAAGTGAGGTTCTGTTTGTCGATGGCACAGAGAGCGGGAAATCTGCTGTGATTACGGTTTCGGGAAATAAGCAGAAGCCTGTATTTGAGGTGTCGGACGACGAGGTTGTGGCGCTGGAGGATTATGTAGAGGTTGATGAGACGACCGGAGTAGAGACGGTAGATCCCAATAAAAAACTGGTGGTTGCAAAAGAGACCGGAACGGCTAATATTACAGTGATTGCAGACGGCGTGACAAAGAGCCTTTTTGTCACGGTGACACGGTATGCGTCAGGAATTTCACTCAATACCGCAGACCGGGGAATGAAGGTTGGCGATTCCTTTGAGGCGGAGGCGTTTATTCTTCCAATGTCAGCGGAGGATTCCTCGCAGATTGTGAATTTTACCTCGTCAGACCCTAGTGTGCTGATTGTGAGAAAACTTACAAACACCACTGCAAGAGTCACCGCTTTGAAAGCAGGTACTGCGGTGCTGAGGGCAGTTTTGCAGGGAACGACATATGCTGTGGCAGTGACCATTACCATCACAGATATACTGCCATTGTATGATAAAAAGGAGATCAAGATTAAAGAGGTCGGAATTGTCAGCTATATTGATAATGTGGACCGTGCATTGTCCTACTGTGAACTGCCGAAGGGCTGGGAGTGGGATGACGGCGACCAGAGTCTCTCGGTAAATGATGAATTGCAGTATTGCTGGGCGACCTATACAGAGGAGGGATACCAGCCATTTAAAGCGAGGCTGCCAGTGGCAGTTGCGCATATCACCGGTGTGGAGGTGACAGGGAAGAAGCTGATTAACCGGGGACAGAAAGAGGACTATAAGATTACTTATCTGTATAGCGGTGCAGACATCAATACGCCAAAGTTTCGAAGCAGGCTTACACAAAACTGTGTCAAGACCTCCGAGAGCAATCTGGCGTCGGTGGAAAAGCTTGAGTGGGGCAAGATGACCATTGCAGCGGCGGAAAATACAAAGGGCGGAATCGTTGATTTTACGCTGACACTGGCAATTGACGGCGGAACCAGCTCAAATATTGATCTGTTTTCACAAGATTTCAAGATTGAAGTTCCTGTGACAGACTGTGTAAATAATGTTAAGGTAAAACCTATAAGAGCGGGCGGACAGAACTTTGAATACAAGGAAAGCGACGACTTTATGGGTATTGACCAAAGGGACGTCAGAGATGCAAAGAATAAATATTCTGTTGAGTTGGAGGCAATCGCGACAATCAACGGAAAACCCGCAAAGAATATCAAGTTTAACTGGCAGACGAGTGACAAGAATATTGCAACGGTCGGAGTCAATGAGGAAGGCACAGTGATTCTCACCGTCAAAAAAGAAGGTACAGTAGATATTACAGCCACCGCAGACGACCAAGGGCAGTGCATGGGGACGCTGACGGTGAATATTATGGACTATGCGCCAGTGCTTGAGTCAGCAAGCGTAACAGTCAACAAATACCGCATCAGCGGTACGGACTTTGTCCTGCAAGAACAAAATGGCAACAATATTACGAATGTAAACGTGATTGAGGGCGAGGCAAATTCACTGAACTTTACTGTAGGAAAACCTGTAGAGGGCATTGCGACACTGCGCTTGAAGGATAACGCACCGCTGCTGGCGGCGACCAAGAAGACGGTGACAAATTGTAAACTTGAAGTGGTCACACCGAGGGGGAAATATCCTTATTCATTGAAGGTGACGACAGAGGTCACGAAGCCGACAGTGACATTGAAGGTACAAAATAAGGCGAATCTGTTTTATAAAGACGCGGCGGCTGTCTATGCCGTCTCGAGCGAATACGAGATTGATACCATGAAAATTACAGGGGCAGAGGGTGTCGGCTTTGAAGGCAGGTATGACCGCAGCAGCAACACAATCCGCTTCGAGGCAAAAGGCTTGGACAACAGTACAATCAGCCAGTTCTCATCAAAATCGCCAAGCCTGAATGTTCAGCTTGAGATACGGTTTGCGGATTACAGGGAACCGCAGAATATGCAGTTTAAGATTGCGACGGAGAACAAGAAGCCATCGCTGTCTATGACAGGAATGGTAATTTGCCCGGGAGTTACAACCGGCGACGTCAATGTCATAAACACCAAGACAAAAGAGCAGCTTCCGCTCGACAGTGCAATGAAATTCGAGATTATCAAGCCGACTAACAGCGGGATTGGCGCAACACTGAACAGCAGAACTGACAATATCACACTGGGATATCTTGGCACAAAGAGCGTGTCCTACACCGCAAAGCTAGACAGTCCCGAATGGACACAGCCTGTCAATGCAAAAGGAAAGATTACTTATATTACATCTCCTGAGAAGCTGTCGTTAATACTGGGGCAAAAACAGGCGACATTGAATATGGCGACCAACATTACCACCAATGGAAAAATCGAAATTCCTATATCGGTAAATAGCAGTGATATTCGAATTGATGAACTGCAATTTTCGGGGACAGCTACAAAGTTAAAGGAGGATTATGGATATCTCCATTATGATGATGTTCCAAGTGCGCAAGGCATTAAGGCGGTTGAACTGGGATTAAACGAAGGAAAGCGCGGCGCAGTGAAGCCGGGAACTTACAAGTTAGAGATCAGGGCAGTCGTGAGAGTGGCTGACCAGAGATATACGATAAAGAAATCGGTGCTCACGGTCAAGCTCACAGAAGTAGGCAGTGTCAAAGTCAAGCTGGCATCGCCAAAGGGCAAGATTAATCTGATCGACAGAGAAAATACGTCAGTAGTGTACACACCAAAGGTTTCAGGGGTAGATTCCATTGTGGAGAGCGTGCGTGTGGTTGGAGAAAATGCGCAGTATTTTACAGCGGCACTCAATGCAGACAACAAGGTGGAGGTAAAAGCCATCGGGGGAAAGAGTATGTCAGTGAAGGATACTTATCCCGTAAACCTTCAGTTTCGATTAAAAAATAAGCTGACGATTGATTCAGTAGTGAAGATTAAGCCTGTCAATAAACTGCCAAAGATTACGTTTGCACCCGCAAAATGCAATCTGTACAGAAGTAACAGCAATAAGTACACGACCTCGCTACAGTTAAAGAACAGCGAGATTGACATGGAGAAGATCACAGGAATCAGGATTGACTCTGGCAGCAAGACCAATGCGGATAGCTTTTTGCTGGTAAATAATGTCACCAAAAATGGTACTGTGAGCTTTAATCTGGCGGGAGACCGACTCCGCATTAAGAAAGGACAGTATAAAGTAAAGTGTCTGGTAACATTTAGAGACGCAGACCCAGAATCAAAACCGGCTACGGTGACAATGACAATCACTGTAAAATAATTCCATAAATTGTATAAATATTAGAAACAGCATATAAAATTCATGCTGTTTCTAATATTTTGTGATAAAAATCGGAAAAAGACTTGAAATTAACTGAAAATATAGTAAAATAATAGTATATATGTAAACCGATACATAGACATAATACGATTCAGAAAGGAAGATAAGATGGCGGAATTAGAATGGACTGTTGAGGGCAGGCGCTTTCGGAACGCAGAGGAATATCAAGCGGCTCTAAGGGACAAGGAACTCATAGATTCCATTACCGGCAATCTGAAATTGGATAATCCAAAAGATATAGAAACGCTGTACTTGGAGTTGAAAAAAGGGCAATATACATTTGAGACGATTGTCGGCAGGAGATTTGACGATAATATTTATGAATTATACCAGAGAATGAAGCGGGAAGAGGAGATCGCAGCAGAAGAAAAGAACGCCCGCAAGGAGAAAAGAAAACAGCAAATCCAGAAATTAGAAGGTCTGGTAAAGCCTTCCAAGAGACAGCGGCGGTCTGAAAATACGACAAGACTTGAGGATTTTGACAGGGATATGCAGGAGCAGATTATTGCAGTACTCAGAAAAAAAGAAAAGAAACGAAGATTTCTGATCGCGGCTTGTATGTTTTTGTGCATTGTCAGCTTCGGGTATCTGGGCGCCTATTATCAGGTGTCCGCCAAGAGCGCAAGGGAGTTTGAGGAGTTGGCGGCATTGAAGGAGGCAGGCTTGCAGAGCGCACTTTCCGGGGAAAAGAAAGTCAAAATACACCTCACAGAAGAGGATACTACAGTGCCGGATATCCTGCCGGAATATGAAAAAGTATATCAAAAGAATCAAAAGCTAATCGGATGGGTAAAAATTGACGATACTATAATAGACTACCCTGTGATGCAGACAGTGAACAACGAATATTATCTGGATCATAATTTTAATCAGGAGGAGGACCGCAACGGTTGTATTTTTATGGATTACCAGTGTGATGTGATCAAGGGATGTGACAATATTATCCTCTATGGGCATCATATGAAGTCTGGAAAAATGTTTGGGACATTAAATAAATACAGCAGTGAGTCTTATTTTGAAGAACACCCTGTAATACAGTTTGATACCATCTACGAGAAAGGAAAGTATCAGGTAATGTATGTGTTCCGCTCAAAGGTATACTCTGAGGAGGACGTGACCTTCAAGTACTATCAGTTTATCAATGCTGCTTCGGAGATGGAATTTAACTCCTATTTGAATGAGATGGCGGCGTTGTCCTTATATGATACAGGAGTTACGGCTGCTTACGGTGATAAACTCCTGACACTTTCCACCTGTGACTATCAGGAAAAGAAGGGAAGATTTGTCGTGGTGGCAAAGAAAATTGGCTAGGAGTAAAAATGAGCATACAGGAGAAACTAACTACACAGGAAAAAATTACAGATAAACCGCACGATAAGGGGTATAAGAAGATATTTTCCATCAAGAAGAACTTTCTGGATTTTATGAAAAAGTATATAGGTCTGGAATGGATGATGGA
>ERZ808037.419-NODE-419-length-40143-cov-12.259222_pt1 | contig 40143 bp, 54 predicted proteins | sample MGYA00380190_ERZ808037 | MGnify/ENA primary metagenome ERZ808037 (study PRJEB31490, sample SAMN06133399) | mouse gut metagenome | isolation source: J9 | host: mice | place: China: Chengdu | collected 2015-05 ...
ATCGGTAAGGGCTTTGTAATATGGTTTTTGTCACCCACAAGCCGCAAAGGAACACTTTTCACCTGCAATCCACCGGGGATACAGAATGATACGGCCTACGGGGAGCGTTATCAAATTGTTATCAAAAGAGGGACACAAAACCGTCTATCCCTTGTGCCGCAACGGGTTCAGAGTTTCAAAAACTCATTCCCACTCGACTGGGGCGGTGTGTTTTCTCGTTCTTTATAGATACGGCATGGCCCACAGTCTACAAATATCGAGATTTTTGTCCACCTCGTCCATTGTGTCCACGGTGCCGTAATGCCACCGCAATGCCACGCCCCAGATTATAGCACCGCCGGGGCAGGCTGTCAAATAGGGGGGCTGTTCCCGGAGGTGGTGTCCTCCTGGAAGCCGGAGGCCACCGCCGCCGCATACTTCACGCCCTCCCCATTGGCGCTGGTGTTCTCCGCCCGGTTCTTCTCCACGATGCGGGACAGCACGATGGACAGGGCGGTGCCGATGGGGGTAAACACCACCGTCCAGCAGGCCAGGGCGCCAGTATATTGGTGCCTGATACTCAGGACGGCCAGCACAAAGCCCCCGGCCAGCCCAGCGGCCAGCAGCAGGACCAACAGCAGGCCCAGCAGGTCGGTGTTCCCGATGCGCCGCCGGGGGGCCTTCCTGGCTTCTCGCTTCCCTCTCATACCATGCCAAGGATTTGGGCGAAGCGGTACAGGAGCTGGGCCGCCTGCTCCCGGGTGAGGAAGTCCTCCCACATGAAGTTGGGCTGGCCGTCTTCCGTCGTCCCGCTCCCGGCGAAGACACCCTTCTCGACGGCGTAGGCCCGGGCCTGCTTACTCCATTCGCCGCTGTCGTTGTCCCGCAGGCCCTGGCGATACTTCTGCATCGCCGTTTCAAACATCTTATCGAACTTGTCCTGATCCATGTCGTCGTCCTCCTTCGGTTTCTCGGCCAGCTTCAGGACCTGGCCGGGGTAGATGGTATACGGGCTGGTGAGGCCATTCAGGGCGGCGATGGTCTTCCAGTCCACCCCAGCCCTGGCGCCGATGGCGCTCAGGCTGTCCCCAGCCTTCACGGTATAGGTGTCATACTCAGGGCCGCCGGTGGAGGCGCTGCCCCCGGCGTTATACGCCCTGGCGTCCACGACCCAATAGTAGGCCGCCTCGTTGAAGAAGGTGGCAGGGTCGCCCAGCACCCGCTTCTCCCGGGTGCTGGCAGGGTCATTGATGTGGACCTTGTCATCGGCCCACCACAGGACCACAAAATGGCCGCCGCTGGTCCAGGTCCCTTTGAGCATCAGGGCGATAATGTAATACCCCTGCTTCAGGTATTCCCGCACCTGTTCGTGGACCTTGGCCTTGGGGTTGTGGTACGCCTTCGTCCAGCTCAGTTGCCAGCACTTGATACCGTGGGCGGCGAACTGCGGGGCGAAGTAGGCATAGTACGTCCCGTTGCCCTTCGCCTTATAGCCGTGGGCCACGCTCCAGGCACAGGCATCCTCCGGGGTGAAGGTCTTCCCCGTCAGGGTCTCGATAAGCATGGCCGCCGCCGTGGGGCCACACCCGCTGTCCCCGATGGTAGCAGTTTCCCCGGGGATCTGGTAGGGCTTCTTGGCCCACCTCTTGTCCGTCTGGAGGTAGCTGACCGGGCGTTTATTCATGGCCGCCATCCTCCCCGCCATTTACCAGGGCCGCCGCCGCCGGATTGCTCTCCAGCATCTCCCGCATCTCGGCCAGGGCGTCGTCCACCATCCGGCTGAACAGCTCAAAGGGGACCACCTTCGCCAGCCACGGGAAGCGGACGATGAACAGGTCATAGACCTGGCGGAGCTTCAGGCGCCCGGTGCCGCCGCCCAGCTCCTTCTCGGCCCCGGTCACGGCCCACAGCAGCCACTCCCGGACCTTGGCAAGCTGGGCCTCGCTGGGCAGATTGAAATAGCGGTAGACGTACCACACGGCCACCCCCAGGACGGCGGCCAGGGCCAGGATGATATACCAGTTGTTTACGATAAATTCCACGACGTTTTCCTCCTTCGTCACGCAGGCTTGTGGAAGCCCTCCAGGTCGTCAATGCGGTGGTTGGCGACCTTGATTTTTTCCTCCTGGAGTTCGGTGCGCTCCTCGACCTGGTACATCCGCTCGACCAGGTTATTGTGGGCCTGCACCTTCTTCTCCAGCATCTCCAGCCGGTAGGCAATCAGGGCGGCGGACTTCCTGTTGGCAAGGTAGCTTCCGCCCAGGGTCCCGAGAAGGGCAAGGCCCCCGGTGATAAGTGCGACGATGACAGTCTCGCTCATGCCTCACCGTCACCCCCTCCCTGGGCAGCAGCCACATCGGGGGAAGCCTGGGCGACGGGCTGGTAGTAGTCCCCGGACAGGGCAGGGGGCCGCCATCCCTCCAGTTTGTCGAACAGGCGGCGGACCTCATAGAGCTGGCCGTCACAGGTGAACCGCTCCCCCACGTTGAAGGAGTAGTTCGCCGGGAGGTCGTCCCAATCGGGGGCAGCCTCGGGGCCGGGGGCGGGGGAAGGCTCGTCGAACAGGGCATACTCGGAGGGGACCAGGTGGGGAAGGTGCGGCTCGTACAGGGTCACGCCCTCCTGGTGGATGGGGGTATACAGCAGGCCGTCCTCGGTGTCCCGGCGGACAGCGCCAAAGGGGACGTGTTCGCCCCAGGCGAAGTCGAGGTATTCCCCCTCGCCCTCCGGCTCCTTCCTCAGTAGCCGGAACAGGGTCCTGCCGCCCTCAGACCCCGGCGCCCATCCCTCCTGGGCCTGGTGCTGGGTCAGGGTGATGTAGGTTTCCCGGTCCGGGCCGATGATAGGCTCGTTGGCGAACAGGGTCCCCATGTCGGACCGCCACTCCCGCACCCCGTCGGCGGTAGCCATCTGGGACAGCTCCTCGTCGGTGAAGCCCCCGGCGGGCAGCACCCCAGCCCGGACAAGGTTCGCCCTGGCCTTGCAGACGGTGGCAGCAGGAAGGCCCTGGCCGCCGGCGGCGGTCAGGGCGTTGTGGACATCCAGGATGGCGACCCACAGGTCAGAATTGTCACGGCTTTGGGCCTGCCGCTGGTAGGCCCTCGCCTCGTCGAGATTTTTCATGCCGGTGTCCCTCCTTCAGGTCAAATATAGCTGCCGCTGATAGAGTACAGGGCGATGGTGTCATAGCCCGCCGTCTTCAGGATTTTCACCCGGACACCGACGGCCCAGCTTGCGGCGGTCTTGGTGGTGTTGCTGAAGATGTGCTTCCGCCCGCTGTTGGCCGTTTCCCAGGTGGGGGAAGCGTCGTTGAAGTTGTTACACACCTGGAGCGTGACGGCGCCATCGGAGGCCAGATACCGCAGGCTGACCAGGATTTTCTCGGCGGCGGCGCTGGTGTCGTCCATCTTCCAGTCGAGGTCGATGCAGGACACGGACCGGGAGAAGGTGATGGTGCGGGTGGCGCTGTTCCCGGCGCTGTCCGTCACCTTCACGCCCATCGTGTGCTGGCCCTTCAGGCCGGCAAACTGGACCTCGGACAGGGAGAAGGTGTAGGACTGGCCCCGGACGGCCTCCTCGATGGTGCGGACCTCCTGGCCGTCCAGCATCTCCACCACCTCCAGGGTGTCGCCCGTGTCCACATCCCCCACGGTATAGGTGAAGCTGGGCGGGGTGGTCACCACCCCCAGGTCTTGGTCGCTCCCGCTCACGGTCGGGTCGGCGTTGTGCGTCACGGTCCTGGTCAGGCTCGTGGTGTACCCGCTCCGGCCCCCTCGGCTATCCTTCGCCAGCACCCTGTACGCCACGGTGTTCATGGAGGCCGTGATGGTGTCCGTATACTGGGTGGCGGCCCCATCGTACACCTTCGACCAGGCCCCGCTATTGTACTGCCGCTCCAACTCATAGCTTACGGAGTCCCCGTCGCTGTCCATGGAGGCGGCCCAGCTCACCGTCAGGCCCTTCCCGCTTCTCACCGTTTCGGGCACGGTGATGCCGGGGGGGTTGGTGGGGGCGTTGTTCCAGATAATCGTATAGTAGCCCTCAGAATCCGGGGTATCAGATACCAAGATTTCAGAGGACAAATTCAAAGCCGGGCGCACGCCCCTGAGGCCGTGGTAGGCGTAGGTGTTGTGCAGCGACCCGTCCGAATAGACGTTGCGGGCGTGGTAGCCGTTGCCCGCATACGGGGACCGCAGCCACCAATACCACGGCTTTGCGGCGGCCAAAGAGCTGTTGGTGTACTCGGAGTTGCTGACGGCCTGGGCGGTAGGGTAGCACAGCCGGGAGTTATTGTCGGAGAACATCGCCAGGACAGACCCCTCGGCGATGCCATTCTCAGACCCCAGGCCCACCTCGGCCATGGACAGCAGGAAGATTTCGTCGGTACAGGTTTCAGACCCTCCATTGTCGCAGGTGGGAATTGCCACGATCAGGGTGGTGGGCTTGATGGCGGCCAGCATCTCGGGGCTGAAGCCGGTCTTAAAGCCAGCCTCGCCGTCGTACTCGTTGTAGTTACTCCAGACATTGGCGTTGGAGGGGGGACGGTCATAACTGTGCTGCTGGACATACCAGCCCGTCCCGGCCTTGTTCAGCCACTGGCGAATGTTGGCATAGATATAGCGGTTGTTGCCGTAGCTGTTCCGGCTATTCCCGCCGCCGCTCTCGGTGGCGTCAAAGCACTTCAGGGTGATCATGCGCTCGGACACAAGGGTGACGGAGCTGGCAGGATAGCCGGCGTGGTTCTTATCGCCGATTACCCATCCAATAACGGCACCGTTATACTTGGTCTTGGTGTCCCTGACCTTCGCCTTCACGGGCAGGGCACTAATTTTTTGGGCCACGATTTTCGCTCCTTCCTTCAGAGAAGATTTTTTGCACTCGCTGGTCAAATTCGAGGACAAGGTTCCGGCAATTCCCATGCGAGGCATGGGCACGCCAGCTCCGATAGCTGTCCTCGATTTCCTTCCGGGTCATAGTCCCGGCTTGGTACTTGGCCTCGAACGCCCTCAGCTTCCGGCCCATCCTGGCCTTGCTGGAGCGGCGCACCTTTCGGATGACCTTTCCGCTGTCGGTCAGGTATGTGTGGAAGCCGAGGAAGTCCAGGCCGTTTCGCAGGGGGAAGATATTCGTTTTGCCGTTCAGCTCCAGCCCACGGCGGGCCAGCAGCCTGTCGATTTTCCGCCACGCCTCCTGAAGCTCCTGCTTGGTCTTTCCGGCCAGCAGGAAGTCGTCCATATACCGCCCATAATAGGGGACCCGCAGGACCTCCTTCACGAAGTGGTCCAGCGGATCCAGATACAGCAGGGCAAATATTTGACTGCTTTGGTTCCCTATCGGGATGCCCACATTCCCCGGTGTGCTGTCGATGATGGCATCGACCAGGGCCAGGGTGCGGGGGTCCTTTAGAAGCCGGCGGACGTCCTCCTTCAGGACATCATGCCGGATGCTGGCAAAGTAGTGGCGGACGTCGGCCTTCAGCACCCATCCGTCAGCACTCCCGTGCTTGCGGTAGTAGTCACGGAGGAAGCCGCTCAGGCGGTCCAGGCCGAAATGGGTCCCTTTCCCCACTTGGGACCCATAGTTGTCCAGGATGAACGGTGAGGACAGGACAGGATAGAGAATTTCGTCACACAAGGCGTGCTGCACGATCTTGTCCTTGAAGCTGTTGGTTTGGATGATGCGCTCCTTCGGCTCATGGACCACGAACTCGAAATATCCCCCGGGGCGGTATTCCCCGCTTTTCAGTTCGTCTTGGATAAGCCGCACAGCCTCCAGGGCATTGGCTTCCACCCTGGCGACGGGGTTCTTCCACCGCTTGCCCTTCCGGGCCATCCTGTAGGCACGATACAGATTCTCGAAGTCGTAAACGACCTCAAATGGTGGTTCGATTATCTTACTCATTCACCGCACCTCACCATCGCTGGCAGCCCCAGACCTTCACTGGGCGAGGCCCGGGGCGTCAATGGTATGTGTTCGTCCCTCCCCCTTCAGGTCAGGACAGGATGTATCTTCGCTTTGATAGTGATAGGCTTCAGCTTTCGCCCTTTTGGGGTTACTCAATCGCAGTTTCCATCAAACCCGGGCGCACGCCCCTGTTGCCGTTGTAGGCGTTGTTGTTGTTCAGCGTCCCGTCCGAATTGACGTTGCGGGCGTTGTAGCCGTTGCCCGCATTCGGGGACCGCACCAGGCACACCGAGGGTCAAGCGCAAACAAGATACACCCTTGGGCTTGAAGTCATCGCCGGGGGCATGGCGGGCCGCCCTGCCGGGGAGGGGGCTGCTGGCCCCAGGGTTGCCCCTGGGCCTTGGCCTTGGCCTTCTCAGCAAGCTGCCGGTTGAACCGCTCGGCGTCCTTCTTCCTCCACGATGCCGCCATGTTCTTGACATCGGTGACAAGCCCCGTCCAATACTCGCACCGCCTGATGTCGATATAGTTCTGCTCCAGGGCAATATCAATCATGGACAGCAGCACCTTGCAGTTGGTCAGGACCTCCTTCTGGAGGTCAAGCCGTTGCTCCATCTTCTGGCGGTTATCCGGGAAAATCTCGTTCGCCGCCAGGATGTCGTGAAGGATTTGCAGGGATAGGTTCTGCATCCGCTGGCATAGGGTGAAGCGGACCTTCTTCGGGAACAGTTTCGGGTTGTTGGTGACGGTGAAGGTATAACTCACCAGGTCCTTGGCCTTCCCAACGATTGTCAGTTCACCTTGGCGGGCAGCAGACACAGCAAGCGCACCTCCTTTCTCTGATGGCCTCCACCTCCTCGACCGGGACGCCCTCTACTTCGAGGACGCCTTCCAGCACTCGGATGGTGACTTTCTGGCCGTTATATCCCAAACCGCAAAGCACGAGGCCGCCCTTCCCATCCAGCGGGCAGGGCAGCCTCAGCTCGTCGATAAGGTTCGGTATTAAGCAACTCGCCTGCTCGGGCGTACACAGGACCCCGCCGCTCATGCGGTGACGGTCCTTGCGACGATGTTCAGGACCCCGTCCCGGATGGTCAGGCCAGCGCCTGTCCCAAAGTCGGCGGTGCGGTTCACGCCACCGGGCATATCGCCGGAAACGAGGTCGTTCAGCAGGTCGATGCTGGCCGAATGGTCGTCCAGAATATCGGCCAGCCCGATGACGTCCGAGATTTGGTGGCTGTGCCCCAGCAGGGCATATTTGGCGAGGTCCACCACCCGGGCCAGGGCATTGGGGTTGATGACCGCCGTGACGCTGGCAGCCCCCGTGACGATAGACTGGATGGAGAAGGTGGCGAAGGAGTTCACGGAGTTCCCCTGGGGCCTAATCCACACGGGGTGGTCGTGAAGGTCCAGGTAGCAGTACGCCACGTCCTGCTTGGTGTCGGGGTCTTCCACATAGACCATGACGCCCTTACAAGGGAAGCCCACGGCCACCCCCATGCTGTGCGCCTGGACCACGATGGTGGCCTCCCCGTTCCCGGTATTCTCCACGCTGGCAATCAGCCCATCGCCAGCGTACTGCACCGGGGCGGTCAGCTCGTCAATGATGGTCCCGGCGGGAAGGTCCCCGCTGTCCAGCTCCGCCTTGGTATACTTGATGCCCCCAGCCTGGGCCAGGATGCGGCCCAGCACCTCGAAGCCGCTCATAAGGGGGATTGCGCCGTCGTTCCCCTCGTTCACGCTCACACCGGGCATGGGTTCGATTTCGTCAATGTTCGGCATTGTAGATTACCTCCTGATTTTTCCAGTGATGTGGGTTTCCTCCCAAACCGTGGCCCCCATCCAAAGCGAGGCTTTTCCGGCTCGGTTCATACTCGTGCGGACGTTCGCCGTCAGGTCCATCTCGTCCACGGCGGCGATGCCCAGGTATTGGCGGTGCGTGGCCTTGTGCCGCACCCTCAGAAAAATGCGGGTCCCTATCCCGGCGGCGGCAATGCGTTTGACCAGCTCGGCGATAAGCGGGGCAGCCTCCAGCCTCTCGGCGTCCAGGATGTCCTCGTCGATATACAGCCACACCTTGGCCGGGAACACCTCCCGAAGCTCCACCTCGGGCAGCTCCACGTTGAACAGGTTGGCCGCAGACGACACGATGGTATTGATGTCCCCGCCGGAAAGAAGGGCAATCATTTTGATTTTGATAAGCAGCCGGAAGAAGGCATCGTTCGACCCGCCACGCTCAACCCCAAAATTTGCCCCGTAGCGGTCCAGCACAGCGCCCTGGGCATTGTCCAGGTTATCCCATAGCACCATCCTGTCGCCGCTATCGTGGATAAGCTCCAGGCCCCAGGAAAGGGTCCCGAACAGCTTCCCGATGTACGTCTCAGGGGTGAGGCTATGTCGGGCGTTCCTGATGTCCTCCCTGGCATAGGCGCTCGTCAGGAAGTCCAGCATTTGGGTGAGGTAGCCTGCGCTCATGCCCCCGCCTCCCTCACAACGGTTATGGCGTCGGTGTTCGTGACGGCCTTCTCCCTCGTCCCGATGCTGATGTTCTTCACGGCCAGGGAGGCGGCGCTGGTCCCGATACTCAGGCTAAAATCGACCACCCCAGGGACAGACAGGATGGCCCCGGGCAGGGCCATATAAAGCACGTCGGTGCCGATAGGGAGGCCGCCCTGGACATCCCCCCCGATGAAGGAGATAAGGGCGGATTTTATCCGGCTTTCCCCATCCCAAGGGAAGTTGGTGTCGGTTTCCAGGTCATACACCTTGACGTAGATGGGGACGGTGGTGGGCCTGGAGAAGTGGATGTTGTAGCTCTGCCCATTCTCGGCCACCACGGCAATCGTCTTGCCCCCATAGGTCTGGATGCCCCCGGCCTTCCGCCGGAAGATGGCCTTCGCCACCTCCTCGTCCAGGCCCCCATAGGCCACCACCTCGAAGCTGTGCGGGGGGAGGCCCAGGGCGTCTTCGTCGTCGGTGTCGTTCTCGTAGCAGATGGCAGAATAGACCCCCTCGACGTTCTGGAGGATTTCGCCGGCGATGGCGTCAGCGTTGACGCCTCCGGCAAAGTCCACGGATTTGTAGTAGCGGTCCCGGAACTCCTCGTCGCTCTCCCTCCAGCGTCCCCCGGTCATGGCGGAGGTGTTCACGCAGGACGACACACCATCCAGGGGGTTGACGATTTCCTTCACGGTCCCGGCGTCGGCGTTGTAGTCGGCTCCAGTTCCCACAGCCTGCACGGGCAGTATCACGGTGCCATCGTTCCCGATGCGCCCATCTACCAGGACAGCGTACTGATACCCGGCGACGGTTTTTACCAAAAAGCCGGTGGGGATGGCCGTCCCGACGGCCCCGCTGAAGGTCACATACCCGCTGGCCTTCTGGGCCGGCAGCAGGGACAGGCCAATGGCCCGCCCCAGGTTATACAGGCTCGTCCCCACGGCGGTGTCCACGAAACGGCTGTTGTAGACATCCTCCATAAGGGCGAACAAGATGTTGAGCATCCAGGCAAAAATACGGAGGAAGATGCCCAGGGGGGACCGCACAGTTAGGACGGCCCGCTTCCCGAACAGCTCCCTCGCCTTGTACTCGATGGCGTTCAGCAGCTCAACATATGTGGGGCGGCGGAAGCCTCGCTCCGTTACGCCCCATTCCTCGCTGTTCAACTCGCTTTCACCTCCGCATTGATGGTTTCCCCGTCGGCCAGACGGCCAGACACAGACACGGCCAGCTCCCGGCCCTCCAGGGTATAGGTGACTTCTTGGACCTCCTCGACCTCCGGCTCCTGGAATACGGCATCCCGGATGACTTCGGGGATTTCGTCCTCGGCCAGTTCGCTGGCCTTCTTGCCCATGATCCTGTCGTACTCAGTCCCGTGGGAGGGGACGAAGGGGAACTCCCCACGCCACGCCTGAAGGGTCAGCCTGACGGCCTGGGCACTCACAGCATCCCCGGTGACTATCTCCATGACGCCCTCCTCGTTGAGTACCAAGTCACGGGTCACGGGGTCGATTTTCAGGGTATAATCTTCATCGCTCATAGGTTCATCCTCCGATAAAAACGTCGCCGCTCCCCTCCATCACAGCCCCACCAATGGAAACGGCGTCCCCCTTCCTTGCGGCAGGGCGCCCATTGACGAACACGGTGGAGCTTCCGGCAGAAATAACGTCCTGGTGGCCCGGGTGGGCTACACAGCCGTGGGAGGCGTAGTGGTCCCCCTTCCGGCCAGCCCCCAGCCCGTTGATTTTCACGTCGGCGCTATACTCTACCAGGGGGACAGGGGGGCAGTCGTCGTGCCCGGTGCAGTTGTCCCCTTGGCGTGTGGCCTGTGCCATTCCTCAGCCCTCCCCCTCAGTTCAGATTGACGATACCGCCCTGGGTCGTCAGGTTCCCGGTGATGGTGACGTTGCCCTTGATGTCGATGCCAGTCTTTGTCATGGACAGATACACGCTGCCGTCGATGGTCCCCATGCACAGGGTCCCGGAGGGCAGGCCGGAGATTTTGTTCCCCCCGGTCCTCACGCCCCCCAGAAAGATGGCGTCGTCGCCGCTGTGCAGCCTCTCGGTGTTGGGGTCAGCCTCAGCCCCTCCAGCTATCACGGCGTCGCTGTCCCGGTCCAGATACAGGACCACGCCAATGTCGCCGGGTTTGTAGATGGGCCGAAATACCCATCCGCCCCCGTAGGTCATCCCAACGGGGACGGACAGGATTTGGGGCTTCGTCTGGAAGGTGTCCTCGTCCGGGTAGTGGGTCAGGGGTTGGACATCCACCGTCATTTTGGCCTCGTTGAAGGCCACCACCTTCACGATGTCAGCCACACACAGGGCGGCAGCCTCGCTATGGGTTTTAGCGTCCTCGTAGGCCCTTTTTTTACTTTGCCTCGCCATTCCTCAGCCCCTCCTTTACGCTGGCTTCATCTCGACGGAGGTTTTCCAGGCTCCCCTCGGGCTTCCGATGTGCTTCCCCTTCACGACAATAAATTTCCCGTTCAGGGTGGCAGACTGGACGGCCACGGCCTCGGCGGGGCCGACATGGTAGTTGAGCAGGAAGTCCCGGCTGACGTAGTTCCCCTCCTCGCCCTTGGCTCCGGCGCTCTTTTGGCTGTCGGCTCCCGTGGCGATGACGGTTTCCTCCACCTCGTTCCCGGAAAGCAGCAGGCCGCTTTGGGGGGTCAGGACCAGCCCGTTCGAGATACCCTTGGAGGGGTCGCTGATTATCACAGACCCGGTGCGAATAAGGAAACGGCTCTTGCAGTCCTCGACGGCGATTTTCTTCACCTGGTCCTTGACCTTCCCGTTGCAGACCAGCCCCCGGTCGTAGACCTTGTTGACGGCCAGGGAGAACTCGCCGATTTCCAGGCCCAGGATGTTGAGGAGGTCGGCCAGGATTTCCTTGGCCGTACTCCCCTTGGCGTAGGTCTTGGCGACCTTCGCATTTAGCCATTCGTCCATGGCGGCCGTGGCGGTGATGGAGGTTATCCAGTTGGTTTTGTCATGCTTGTGGGAACAGGCTGACACCTTCCCCACGAAAATGGCCCCGATGTCGCCCTCGTAGCCGGCATTCAAGATGATGGCGCTCCCCCTCTTGATGCCCTTCCGGGTGGCCTCAGACAGGTTATAGACCTTGAACGTGCCCGTTTGCAGGGTGTCGCTGTCCTCAAAGGGGACCTCGAACTCGAAGTACAGGTCGTCCATACCGTAGACCTTCCCCCCGATTTGCAGGGTGGCCTCTCGCATCCAAAAGGACATCACTCGGCCCTCCTATCGAACAGGTACAGCTTGACCAGCTTCCCGAAGTTCTCCCACGTCACGGTGTCTATCTCGTCCCCGGTCAGGCACATGGGGATGATGACAGGCAGGGGGAAGCGTTCGTCCTCGATGGGGCCGAACATAGGCCGCCCATATCTCACCGGGTCGCCATAGGCCAGCACCTCGCCAGTGTTGGCGATGCTCAGGTCCACGGTGAAAAACTTCCCGATGTCGTTGTAGCGGACGGTGAAGGAGTAGGTCCTGTCGGCCAGCTTCACGCTGAAGGCATAGGGGACCTTGGAGGTGTCGATGTCGATATACTCCACCTCGGACCCCAGCTCAATTAACTGCATTTCCTCACTTCCTCCCCGTGTTCGTCGGGGTCGTCCTGCCGGACGGCCCTGCGCTCCCTGCCGGCTTGCTATTGTAGGAGTTGACGTAGGCGGCATAGGCGCTGCTGGATATAGTCTCGCTGGTGGTGGTCTTCAGGCCGTCGGCCCTGGTCTTCGCCGTCTGGGGGGAGGGCTTCCCCCCGGAGGAAGCGGCGGCGGCGCTGTCCTGGTCGGACATCATTTCAGCCGTGCCGCTTGCCTCGCTGCTCCCCAGGGTTATTTGCTTCAGGGTGGCAGAAAAGGTGAAGCCCTTCCGATTGGTGGCATCGTGGGTGCTTTGGAGGTTCTGTATCACCAGGTTGCTGACCCGGTTCCGCCCCGTGTAGGTCAGGATGTCGCCAGTGGTCCACATCCGATTGAGGGTGGCTATTGCGGCAGCTCCATCGGTCACGGTCCCCGCAAGCTGGAAGGACAGGGGGGAGCGAAACACATGGTCGTTGATGTTCCCCCCGCCCTCCACAGGGTTGTCGGTGACGGTGCTTTGCCTGCTCACGGTTTCCTTGGTGATGACGCCATTCTTGAACGGCTCAAAGCGGACGGTTCCGCATTTCGCCCCTTGCAGGATATACAAGCCTGTCCCCTCCTTCAGTTATGCGAAGCCCTGCTGCATGGCCCGGTCGGTATAGTCCTGTTCCTGGGCCTCAGCATAGAGATGCTGGAACACGGCCCTGATGCGGGCCTCCACGGCATCGCCAATCGCCTGCGGGTCCCCACCGCCCTCCACCCTGACTTCGACCGTCGGGGAGAAGGTCATGCTCCGGCTGTTCTGCTGGTTGGTCACGTTGGAGCTGAAGGAGGACATGAGGCGGTCGGTTTGGTCAGCCGGGATGATGGCAGACCCTCCAGGCAGTACGGCCAGCTCTCCGCCTTCCTCGTTCATGTAGGTGGGGCCGCCCTTCCAGTTGTCGGTGCCCCTGGCATTGTGCGGGATGTCAGCCCCCATCTGGATGCTGGCAGCCTTCCCCGCCTCCTTCCCGGCGGCGGTTATCCTCTCCAGGGCGGCGACTATTTTCCCGGCTCCAGTTTCGGCGGCGGTGGTCATAGCCGTCCAGGCGGTTTCGGCATCAGTCTGCATGGTGCCATAGGTGGCCGTAGCAGACGCCCCCATCGCCAGGAAGTTCACGTCGGTTATTTCCTTTGCGGCGTTGGAACTCTCCGTCACGGCGTCCGTGGCGGCATTTGCGGCCCCTTCCACCTTCTCCTTGTAGTCGTTGGTATCGACGGCAAGGGAGGTTTCTTTGCTCGTGGTTTCATCCAGGCCATTTACGGCCCCGTTCAGGTCATTTACGGCGGCTTCGCTCTCCTTCGCCCCGCCGAACAGGCCAGCGAAGAAGTTCGCCACGGCTCCAATTCCGTCGGCCAGCCACCCCACCACAGACCCCAGCACGTCGGCTATGGTCCCTAAAACGTCACCGATTACGCTCAAAACAGGCGAAATAGCCTGCAAAATTGGAGAAATAGCGCCCAAAAGCTGGCCTATCGGCGGCAGTAGGGCCTCGGCGATGCGCTGCACGACAGGCACAAGGGGCGTGATAATCGAGGTGTTCAGGGTGTCGAGGATGTCCACCAGGGGCGGGATGACAGTTTCGGCCAGCAGCCCTATGATGTTGGCTACCGGCGGCAAGACCGTGGCGGCCAGTGAGCTGAATACCGAAATGAGCGGCGTAGCGGCCTGAAAGAGGGTCCCGAGTACGTCAATCAGGATGGGCAGCAGGGTTTGGCCCAGCTCCAAAATGACCGGCATACTCTCCGCCAATCCGTCGCTCAGGACCGTTACGAACTGCATAAGCATAGGCTCGATGGTCGGCCAGTTGCCTATAATCAGCCCGAAAAGGCCCTCCAGCATGGGGGCGAATTTCGCCCCGGCGTCCCCCAGAAATTCGGACCAAACCCCTTTGAGGTTTTTCGTGCTGTTCACGAGGCCCCCGGTGTCCTTCACGGCAGCCTGCTGGATTTTGCCGGACTGCTCCAGCAGGGCGTTCATTCGGACCTGGGCCAGGGAGGCATCGTCCAGGGCATCCAGCTCGGCACCGAGGCCCATTTCCATCGCCTTCGCCTTCAGGGTGGCGTCGTCAATATGGACCCCGAACTCCTCCAGGGCGCTGGTGTTCCCGTTGATGTAGTCCTGCATGACGGCCAGGGCCTCGGAATCGTCCATGCTGAAGGCGTTCCCCAGGTCATAGGCCAGGGACGTGGTGATTTTGGACAGCTCGGTGGCAGCCTCCCCGGTGATGCCCAGGCCAGCATACATGGCCTTGTTGGACACCATGAAGCCCTGCACCTCAGCCGAGGACCGATGGACGGCCCCGGCGAAGTTCTCCACCCATTCGGCGGCGTCGGTCCCCTCGAAGGAGGCCCCGAACCGCTTCCCCATGCTCTCAGCGGCCCCGGCGGCCTCCATTGCGGCGGCCCCCAGCTCTTTGAGTTTGTCTATACCGGCCTTGATTGCCTCCAGGCCAATAACGGCGGTCAGCGCCCCCTTGATGGCGTCCTTTATCTGCTCCCCAGCATCGCCCCCGGCGTCCCCCATGTCGTTCAGGTCCTTCCGGGCCTCGTCGGCGGCGTCCCCCAGGTCCTCGGCATCGTCAGCAGCAGACAGCAGGGCGGCCCCCAGCTTGTCCTTGATGGTTTTGATAGGGTGGGCGAAGGCCGTGCCGATATTCTTCGCCCCGGACTTGAAGGAGGTCACGAGGCCCCCCACTTTCTTCTGGGTATAGCCTATGGCCCCCTCAAAGCCCGCCTGGATGCCCTTGGAGGCGCTTCGGCCCTCCTTCAGGGCTGTACCCATAGACTTGGCAACAGCCTGCCCAAAACCGCCGGCATCGGCCCCCATGCGCCTGAACGTTTCCCGGAACTCGTCGCCAGTTTCTTCGGCTCCGTTCCCGATGTCGCCCAGGCCCCGGCGGATGTCGTCGGCGGCGCCTTCAGCTTCATCGGCAGCACCTCGGATGCTGTCGGTCAGGCGGTCCAGACCTCCAGCCCCCACATCGGCCCCGGCCTCAATATTGGCCCCCATGTCCCGGCCAGCCTTCTCGGCAGCACCCATGCTGTCGATGCTCTGCTCCAGGCGGGTTATGAGGTCATCCAGTTTGTCGATGCTTTCATCCAGGCCGAAGTCGAGGCCGAACGTCATTTCTCGGCTGTCAGCCATACGGTGTCACCTCCTTATGCGCAAAAAGAGGGGGGCAGGCTCTCAGCCTTGCCCCCCTGCTTTTGCGGGTTTCCATTCCGTGTTGTAGAGGATTTTGGCCTCGACGGCCTCCCGGAACTCCCCGAGGTCCATCCCTTTGAGGTCAGCATAGGACAGCCCCGGCCCGGTGTAGACCATCAGCCAAAATTCCTTGTTCCGCTTGGCCCGCTGGCGGGCCAGCTCGACCGATTGCTCACTCCCGAAGAAACTGCTCGATGGCCTTGATCAGCTTCTCGGGCGTCTTCACGTCCTCCTTCTCGTCGAAGTAGGCCATGCCCTGGGTAGCGACCTCGGCGGGGGCGATGACCACGTTCCTGAACATGGTGTCCAGGTACTTGCTGGTGTCACGGCTCCGGCCCCCGGTCATCCCGCACTCGTCATTGGTCTGGAAGTACCAGGAAGGGGACACGCTCTGAAGCGTGAACTCCTGGCCCTCGACCACTACCTTCTTCTGCTTCGCCATATACTTCCGATAGCCCCTTTCAGTCAGTGATTTTGGTTTCTTCCGCCACGCCATCGTGCCGCCTTACCGCAGCACCATAGACGGGACGTAGATGTTGACGGTCACGGTCCCCTGCTCCTTCGCCCGGTTGGCGTCGGGCATCTTCAGGATCCGGCAGTTGTCACAGGCCATCACGAAGCCGTCGCTGTCGTTCTTGTCCTGGACGGACACGCTGACCATTTTCCGCTTGGCCTCCAGCTCCCGGAGGTAGGACAGGCTGGCGGAGGTGGACATGAGGGTGATGGCGACGGTCCCGGTCTCGTCGGCGTTCTCGGAGTAGGCCACGTCGCCCTTGGCCCCCACGGCGGGGGTCACGCTGTCACTGTTCCTCGTCAGGTTCACCACGCCGTCGGAGGCAAAGCCGGTGATGACCCGGCCAGCCACGATGACGTTGACCTTCTGGGGGTCATAGCTCGTCACAGATTTGTTGCTCATAGCTCGTTATCTCCTTTCAGGGTTCAGGCGCTCAGGGTGGCCCGCAGCACACCCTTGACCTTGACGGAATGGACGGCACCCTCCAGCAGGGCCTCCCATGCGATGTCGGGCATCTGGCGGGACCGGGCCTGCTCGTCCGTGGCCTCAGACCGCTTGGGGACGACCACAGTATAGACCCCCTGCTGGCTCTCGGGGTCCCGGGCGATGATGCCCAGGTCCACGGCCCGGTTGAGGGCCTTATACACCCCGTCGGCCACGATGGAGAAGCCCTCGTCGGTATAGCCGATGGTGGCATTCTCCAGGAAGATGTCGTACAGGTTCTCCCGCATGGTCTTGGCGATGTAGTCAGCCCCAATCTGCACGTCGATGAACTCCCCGTTCAGGCACGTCCCGTTCTTGACGTACTCCCGCTTATACTCCACGGTGAGGAAGTTGACGTTCTGCTCGGCAAGGGCATCACGTTCGCCGGAGGTCAGGTCGGGGACGGAGATGCCCTGGGGCCGCTTGAACTTCCAGGTCACGCTCTGGGGGTAGAACGGCCCCACGTTCCCCAGGTAGGCGTTGTCGGCCCATTCCCCCAGCTTCTCCTGGTCCACATACATGACGATGGCCCGGGCATTGGAGGGGTTGCCCTCCTTCTTGGTGGTCTGCCCGAAGTAGAGCTTGCGGTGGTCCTCGATGCCGGCCCCCAGCTCCGCCTCGGTAGGCTCCGTAGCCTCAGCCCAGGCCGCCAGGGCCTCCACAACCTCCGGGGAGGTTTGGTCGGTCAGCAGGATATACCAGTCGTCGTCCTTCTCCCGGATGTCCTCCACGGCCGCCACAAGCGCCGTCGCCTTGGCCTTCTCGGTTTCCCCGGCAGGGGCCTCGATACCGGCGATGCGGACCTTGCGGATAAGCGTGGTGGCAAGGGTGGTTTTCCCCTGGTTGAACAGGGCGGCGGCCATCTTCGCCACCTTCTTGTTGGGGTAGTCGGCGTTGACCACCTCCAGGTCCCGGTAGGTCTTCATATCCTTTGCGCCCTCGGTGGACAGCAGCAGGATGTCGAGCGTTTCAACGCCCTTGGGCTTGGCGTCGATGTCAACGACCACAATTACGTCATTAGGCATGAGTGTTTTCCTCCTTCTTGGTTTGTTTAGTCACGGCCCCTTCGACCGTAGTGACCATCTCAGCATCGGTGCGGACGTACCGCAGGCGGACATCAAAGCCAAAGCGGCGGCCCATCTCGTCCAGCTCCAGGGCGTCCCGGGGGGCGGCGTTCGTCACCTCCACGACAGCGAAGCCCGCCTTCTCGATGGCGTAGCGCCCCCCGTGCAGGAAGAAGCTCTGGGCCTTTCCGGCAAGCTCCTGGGCCTCGTCAGCCCCCAGGACGTAGAAGTGCTTTCCGTCCTTCCCGACCCCGGACCTGTTGATGCTGCAAGCAGTAAACGACAGCGTGGTGGTGGGCTGCTCGGTCCGCACCGACCACGCATACCCTTCTCCCGCATCCTCGGTCGAGAAGTGGCCCAGGCTCCCGTCCGGCGTGTAGTCGGACAGCATAGCCCAGACGATATACGGGGGGGCTTCCTCCGGCTGGACCTGGTTCGCCAGCAGGACAGGGCGGCCAACATACTTGGCAAGGGCAAGCACGAGGGCGTTGCGCTTCTCCACAAACGTCATTTGGGGGCCGCCTCCTTCCTCGCCTCCACCAGATACCGCTTCATCGGGTGGATGCTGTTGTGGCCCAGCTCTTGGGTGACGGTGTAGGTCACACCCGTGTCGGGGTCCAGGACTTGGCCCCCCACGCTCAGGGCATAGCCATTCGTGTAAATCTTCTCGCTGTGGTCGGTCACGGTCCCCGACAGCTCCCGCCGGAGGTCCCTGTCACTGACCGGCAGCACCGCCCCCTTGAAGGGGGTCCCGGAGGGCATATCCGGCACCCATTGGCCGCCCCTGGCCTGGTCATAGCCTCCGGCGGCCTTCAGCTCGTACATGGTGTGCAACAGCCCCCTCGGAATGGTCGGCTGTGCCATTTTCGTGAAGTTCATTCCAGGCCCTCGACTTTCCATGTGATAGAATTGAACATACGTTTCGTGACGGTCAGCGGGCTATTGGCCCAGCTCGGCGCCCGCTCCTTCTGAATATCCCCCTTCGGGGCGAAGTTCCCACTGTCCGACATAAACTCGTGGATGAAGTCCACGGCCTTCCCGCCTATCCACTCGGCGGCCTGTTCCGCCGTCTTCCTCCCGTGGATGATGGCAGCCACCTGTGACTGGCAGACTTCGGCCAGCCTGTCCCGGTTGGCATCAAAGCCCGCCCGGATGAAGGACCGCTCAGGGATGGTGACTGAGGGGAGAAGCAGGAACAGCAGCTCGATGTCGTCCTGCTCTCCACCGCCTCCACCTTCCCCGCCCTTTTTCCCCCGGCGGCGCTTCTTCTGCTTCGGGATGGCGGCCAGCAGGAAGCCGTTGTGGGACCGAAAGAAGAAAAGCCCCTGACTGTCGAAGTCCCGGGGGCTTTTGTCATAGGACAGCTTGTTGATGGGGATGCACAGGTTTTTGGCGTTCTTCGGTGTGATGGTGGCCCCGAACTCGTGGACCCTGGCAATCGTCAGGATTTCGCTGTCAGCATCTCCCTGGATGCCGACATGGATGGTGCAGGCCCTCAGCCTCGCCAGCTCCGCCCGTATACGTCTCAGCTCAGGCAATACCTGGTCGTTCAGCGTCACGGCCCCTCACCACCTCGTGTAATGTCCAAGGGTTTCCATCCAGGACGCCCGGGGTTCCTTGTCGAAGGTCCAGCTCACGTCAGAAACGCTGAAGGCGGCAAGCCCCTGGGACCCGTTCGCCAGCACGGAGAACTCCTGTTCGGCAATCCCCCAGACAATGGCGGTGAGGTCCCACGGGAGGTCGCTGGGTTCCTCCTCGGTGGCGTCCTTGGGCAGGATATACCCGGCGGTGAATTTCACCTCCAGGGACCTGCTGGGCATCTTCACGTCGTTCGCCAGCCCGTAGCGGAAGCCAACAAAGGGCCAGCCCTCGTCACGGTACAGGACCCCGATTTCGCCCTCCATCGTGAAGTCGTAGGTGGCCGGGTCATAGGGGACCCCGGAGGCCACGTCTTTGACGTACTCCACAGCCCGGATGGGGTATTGCTGAAGGACAAGCTCCTGGGCATCAGGGGAGGGGTAGCAGTGGACATAGGTGGCCCGCCCGAACTTCCGCCCGGTGATGGTTTCCACCCATGCGGAAGCCGCATTGATAAGGCGGATGACGTTATTCTTCACAGCAGTGGTCGCCTCGGCCTCGTCAATCCCAAGCCGCTCCAGGGTATCGGCCAGGGTCGTCATGGCGTTGGCCGCCAGTTTCTCGGTCGGCTCGTTGCTCGGGGCGGGGGTCTGGGTCCCTGCGTCAGGCATAGGGTCGTCGCCTCCTTTCACGGCAAACAGGGGGGAGGGCTATTCGCCCTCCCCCTCCTTCTGCTCCTGCTCCCCATCGTGGCCCGGGGCGCTCCCGCCCTTGGCCTCCTTGGGGCCTTTCCCCTTCTTGTTAGAGGTGGGTTTGACCACCTCGGAGTGCGAATATACTCTCGCCATCTGAAGCACCTCCTGGGCCGCTCTGGGGCCGTTTAGACGGGGGCCTGGGCAGGGTCGCCCAGGACCACGGCGCTGGCCAGGACACCGCCGGAGGCGGGGGTAGCGGCGGCCCCGGAGGCGGTCAGCTTCACGAACTGCTTGCAGCCCACCAGGTCGATGTCGAAGTTGGCGATGTCCGCCGCCTTCAGGCCAGTGGCGGAGGCCCCGCCACCCACGAACTTGCAGGCGTCCTGGACAGTCTCGAAGGTGCCGGAGGCGGTGTCGGAGTGGGTGACGGCCACAGTCATGTCGCCGGCGGCGGCAGCCTTCACGGCGAACACGGCGGACAGGAAGCCCGCCCGGTCGATGGCGTCCCCGTTGGTATAGGGGATGGTCTTCACATTCTGGATAAGCTCACGTTTCATGGCTCTATTCTCCTTCCTTCAGGCTCAAAAAGCCTTGATGTTCTTGACATGGATGAAGCTCTCCTTATGGCGGGCGGCGATGTCCACATACATGAGCGCCCGGGTGGCCGCCAGGTTCTCCTCGAAGGCATTGTGCTGGGTCCCGGCCTCGTCCACCCAGGACCCGTCCAGGGTGGTGTACGTCTCAAGGCCCATCTGCTCACCAACCAGCAGGTCGGCCCAGTTGCCGAAGGCCAGCTCGGTGATGCCGCCGTCGCTGGTAGTGATCTGATTGCTGACCAGGTAGGGGAAGCCCAGCAGCTTGCCGCTGGTCATCTCGTCCCGGTAGATGTAGGCCCCGGTGGTGGTCTTGAGGTTCATCAGGAAGCCCTCCAGGACACTGTTCATGGCCCAGCCCAGGTGGGCGTCGTCCACGTTCTTCGCCAGCACCTTGGAGCGGACGAACACGGGGAAGTCGGCGGTGATGACGCCAGCGGTGGAGGCCAGGTCGGTGTTGTTCAGGGCGGTGGCGTCCAGATGCTCCACCTCCTTGTCGGCGAACACGCCCAGGGGCTGGAACTCCCCACCCTTGCCGAACATAGCGCCGAAGTCGAGGCCCAGCTCCATCCGGCGGGTGAGGTCGTTGGCGAAGATCTGGTCGGCGGAGAAGTCGGTGGACATCAGCAGCTCACGGGTCTGGGGCACGATGGCCTCCAGGCGCTTCGCAGACAGCTTGATGTTCCCGAAGGCGGGCTGGCTCTTGGCAATCTTGCGGCCCTCACCGCCCCACGTCGCACGGGCGCCGGAGGTCACGCGGGGGATGTTCAGGTTGCCGTTCGCCATAGGCACCTTCTGAGCGCCCAGGCCGAAGATGACCGTCTTGGCGTACAGCAGCTCCACGATGTCGGCCAGGTACACCTCGGGAATGAGGTAGCCGCCCCCGGCGGGGTTGGTGGCAGACAGGGCCTTGAACTCCCGGGACATCTCGGCGTCGTCGTACTTCTTCCGGGCGTAGAAGGAGGCCATGTCGGGGTCGTGCCGCCCGAAGACATCCAGGCACTTGATGGCCCGGGCGAGCTGGATGGCGGGGGGGATGGCCTTCTTGGCCGTGCCGCCGTTATAGGCGTTCCCCCGGCTCAGGTAGATGGCGGAATACTTCCGCTGGGCGGGGGCGGGCTGGGAGGCAGGCTTGGAGGCAGACTTCCGGGCGGTGGGCTTGGGGGCAGCCTTGCGGCCCTTGCCTTCCTCCTCGCCCTCGCAGCCCTTCTCCTCGTCCTCGGCGGCACCCTCGTCGCCCTTGGCCTCGTCCTCGGCGGAGGCGTCGATGATTTCCGCCACGGCCTCCAGGACCTCGTCGGCGGTCACGTCGCCCAGCTCCTCGCCGGCATCCTTCCGGCTCTTGCGCTTCTCGGCGACCACATCCATAGCCTGCTCGATGATGGCGGCGATGTCGGCGGGGGCAGCCTCCACGGCGGGGTCGCCCTCGCCCTCACCCTCGCCCTCGGCCTTCTGCTCCTCCAGGGCCTCCTTGACGCAGCCCTTGATTTTCTCCATCAGCTCGTCGGCCTCCATCTTCATGGACTTGCGCTCGGAACCGCCGGCAGCAGGGCCGCCCTTCTTGGTGTTGAATTTCATGGTGTGTTTCCTCCTTTTCGTCAAAGCATGATTTCGATGGTGGTTTTCCCGGCTTGGGACGTGGACTTACCGGGAGTGCCTTTCCCTGCCCGCCCAGCGCCGCCAGACGGACGTTTGACTGGGCCGGGGTCATTCTTCCCCGCCCCCTCGGTGGCCTCCTTGATGATGCTGTCCAGGGCCTTCGTGGCCGCCTTCATAGAGGCGCTGGCCTCCTTCAGCGCCTTCAGGCGGGCGCTGCTGATTTTCCGGCCAGCCTTCAGGTCGCTGGCCGCTTCCTCAGCCATGGCCTTGGCCCGCTCCACAGGCTCGGCAGTTTCCTTGTAGTCGGTCACCACCGCCTGCGGGTTCATGGCCCAGGTCACGAGGGAGGTTTCCCACAGCTTCACCTCCCGGAGGTGCCGGATGCCAGTCTCGTCATAGTCGAACACGACAGGGTCATACCCGATGGACAGCTCAGTGAGGACGCCATCCTTCAGCAGCACCTTGACGTCACGCCCCATCGAGGTGTCACTGATTTTGGCCTTAATGAAAAGGCCGTTGCTGTCTTCCTTCAGCTCCAGGGGGCGGCCAATAGGAAGCCAGCAGTCGTTGTGCAGGGCGAGTATTTTCACCCTCTCCCAGCCTTCGGCGATTGTCTTCGTGAAGGCTCCAGGCTCTATGACATCGCCGCCGCTGTCCACATTCCCGAACACGGCGGCGTAGCCACTGAATATACCTTCCTCCTCGTCCAGCTCGGCCTTGAAGGAGAAATTCTTGTACTCGGTCTTCGGCCCCTGCCGCTTCACGCCCTTGGAGATGGAAGCCTCCCACGCCTTCAGGCCACGGCCAGGGGCATAATAAAACGGCGACTTGCGGAGGTGGGCCACCGCAATCTTCGCCGTCACAACAGGGTCGTTATGGGTTATGTCGGTATCGGGGAAGGCTTCGCCGTGTTCCAGCTCCGCCGTCATCCCCAGGGCCAGCGCCTTGGCGTCGAACTTCTCAGCCGCCAGGTCGATACCGGCCCCCTTGGCGGCCTCCGCCGCCTGCTCGGGGGTAAATTCCATTTTCGCTCGGTCCTCCTCGTCATTCGTCATAGGTCAGGAAGCAATGGCAGTTGACAACTTCCTCGGCCTTCCCGCAGTCAGGGTCGCAGGGGTAGCGGCACCCATTCGGGAAGGTGGCGTCGATGGGGATGCGCTTCCCGTTCAGGGCCTTGTGGCTGTCCCGGGCCACAGCCATATTGGTGACGTGCCAGGTTTTCCAGGCAGCCCCGGCCCGCTTCATCATGTCGAAGTTGCCAGACAGCAGGGAGGAATTGCACTCCTGGGATGCGATAGTCTTCGCCCTTGCGCTGGTGGTCTGCATCTCCTGTTGGATTTGCCCAGCAATCGTGGCCCTGCTGTCCCCGTTCTCCAGGCCAGCAGACACGATGCGGCTTATCTCCTTCTGGGTGGTCTGGGTGATATGCCGGACCCTCGCCCCGCCCCTCAGTTTGGCAACGGACACCAGCTCCGGGCGCTGGATGGCCTCCAGGCCGTAGACCCTGGCAGCAACCTCCGCCCCCTCCTTGTAGCTCTCCTGCCACAGGGGGGTGAAGATAGAGGCAAGGACGCTTTCCTCCCCGCTCCAGTCGATAAGCCCCAGGACAAAGGCATCGACACGAGACATACGCTCGGCCTCGTCCAGCTTATACCAGGCCCCGGCCCCGTCCGTGTCATACTCCGCCACCCCATCAAGCAGGATGTCCCACACAGACCGCTCGGCCTTCTGGGTCCCATTCACAGCAGCAGCGATGCGGTTGGACTGCTCTCGGAAGTATTTCGCCGTTGCAATCTCGAAGCGACGTCCCTGCTCCCTCTCCGCCTGCATCAAAAACCGCTGGGCATCCTTCAGCCGGACCGCCTTCAGCTCCTCGGCGGCCTTCTGCTTTTTCAGCCCAGCGATTTCGACCGTCTCTCCGGCCTCTCCCTCGCCGTTTAAGGCAGGGTCGCCACCTTCCAGGCCCTCCACCTCAACAACACTTTGGACGCCCTCCTGGGCCGCTCCTGTGCCGTCATCAGGGGTGAGGGCAGCCATAGCCTTGGCCGGGTCCTCGTCAGCCGGGAGGTACACATCGGAGAACTGGGTTTTGTAGACATTCCCGCCCACAGGGGCAGGGGGAAGGCCCAGCAGCTCCAGCGCCTGGTCTTTCGTCAGTAGGCCAGCGTTCCACCCATCCAGGGCCTTGGCCTTGTCGAACTCCTGATTGCGGGGGACAATATCCTCGAAGTGCCATACCAGGTCGGGGCCAAACAGCGGAATGATCTGCTCGTTGATGGCTTCCTCCCGCCTCAGCAGACTGGGCATAAGCACGTTCTGGGCATAGATGTACTGGGCCGCCTCAGAGGTGGCCCGGTTGCTGCTCTCGGTTATGCCCATGATTTCCCGGGGGACCCCGAAGTGTTCCAGGACGGCGTTACGAAGGAACGTCCGGCCATTCACCATGTCCATGTCCTTCATGTTGTCGCCGACCTTGTTGATGATGGCTTCCCCATTCACCGTTGCGACCCCGTGGCTTTTGAACACCCCTTTGAAGCGTTCCATCCACTCAGCCCGGAAACGTCTCCGCTGTTCCTCAGAGCTTTTGGGCATGGATATGACCAGGTTCGGGGTAGCATCATTGAAGAAGAAACGCTTCTGGAACTTGGCAGCATACTCGTCTGTCTCGATTTCATCCGCCAGGGCTTCAGCCTGCCCCAGGCCCCGCCTGAACGGGTCCACGGGGTTGAGGTCCTTCATCACGAACATATCATCCACAGACACAGGCATGATGACACCGCTCGTCAGCCGGACGGTATAAAACGGGTGGTCCAGGTAGGGGGTCTGCTGGACCCAATGCGTGGGGACGGGCCACAGTTCAGCAGGCCGCCCACTCTCGTCCTTCTCAATGATGAAATACCCCTCGCCTTTGAGCTTCAGGTAGATTTCCAGCAGCCGCCACAGGGCGGCGTTGGACATCTCATGCAGGGGGTTCGGCTTCTTCCAGAAGGCCAGGAAGGGGTGGTCGGTCAGCTCGTGTTCTTCCCCTTCCTCGTCCACCCGGTACAGCTTCCCCTTGGCATAGGCCAGGTCGCTGGCTATGCGCTCGATGACGGCGAGGCGGGGGTTGCTCCGAAACGCCTCTATCCACTCCTGGGTGTTCCTCTCAGGCGGGGCGGTCCACCGAGGCACCATAACGCCGCCGTCAGTATAGGCTCGGCTCCCGGCACCTCCTGGGGTGGACCTTCTCCACCTATCCAGAAATGCCATTTACGCCTCGCCTCCCTGGTCCTTCTCCTTCGGGGGGCGGGTCCTCGCCTTCCCCACCTTCACCTGGGCGACGGTCGGGGCCTTCTTCTCCAGGCCGGTCTTGGCCTGCCAGACCTTCTTCGCCTCCTCGGGGGAGGCAGCCCGGATGAACTTCATGGGGACATCGCCCCCGCCCACCAAATAGCTGTTCAGTTTTGTCATGTCTCGTTCCTCCTTCAGCAGTTAAAAATCGAGGCTCCAGTCACTCACCACAGGATTGTGGAGGGCCAGGGCCAGGGCGTCGGCCATATCCGGGGAGGATAGGCCCCGCTTCTTCATGGCTTCCTTTCGCTCCAGCTCAATGCGCCCGGAGCTGTTTACGGCATACTTGCGGTTGGATAGCTGGCTGATTTGCACATCGCTATACCATAGGTGGATGGTGCCTTTTCTCAGGGCTTCCCGGACAGCTCCCCACATAAGCCCGGTGCTGTTCTGATACTCGATAGGGTCATCGTCGGAGATGGTCCCGCCCTCTCCACCGAAGTGGCACTCCACGATTTGGAGGTCGAAGGGAGGGGGGATGCGTGGGTCGTTTGGCTCCAGGCCCTTGTATCGCTCCGCCCGGTCATCCTCCACGGCCTGGATGATTTCCTCCCGCTGCTCATTCAGCCGGTCATACACACCAACGCCCAGGCCGTCACAGTCGATTTTGACGTGGATGGAGGCCCATTCGTGGGCCAGGGCATACCGCTTGATGGCCTGCACAGCCCTCCCGGCCAGCTCCATCGTGTCGTTGTGGTGGTAGACCTCCGGGGCCTCCTGGACGGCCTGTTCCAGCACAGGGGACAGGACAGAGCTATCGTCACCGAAGCGGGCAACGTCGATACCGATGTCCACCCTTCGGACGACCTCCAGGGCCGGGGCCTCCCCCTCGCTTGCCTTCTCCGCCCACTCCATAGGGATGAAGCTGTCAGGCAATGCCCTGGGGAACTCTCCAGCCACACGGACCCGGAACACGTCGCTGTCCTCCCCGAACATCTCCACCACCGTCTTGATGAAGCGGGCGTCCACCCTGGAGCTGTTCCGCCCATCCACATGGAGGGTGCTGTACTGTCCCCGGTCCTTATGGTGGGAGTTGTAGAAGAAGCCCGTGATTTTGGTGGGGTTCCCACACATCAACAGGCGGGCGCCCTCGGTAGACAGAGCGCCCAGGACAGGCTCGAAGATGTCATCCCTCACACCGCTTGCCTCGTCGATGATGTAAAGCACATTCTCGGCGTGGAAGCCCTGGAGGGCATCCGGCTTGCTGGCAGTTCGGGCCACCGCAAACCATTCTTCTGGGTAGCCCCTCATGTAGACCTTTTCCCTGGTCCATATCAGGCTATCGGATAGGACAGGGTTAGACCGCAGCCACTTCGCAACCTCAGCCCACAGGATGTCCCATAGCTGGTGTTGCGTAGGGGCTGTGCAGGGGATTTTTGGGAAGGGCCGGGTGGACATAAACCAAATCAATGCCCAGCTCTCGACGGCGCTCTTTCCGATGCCGTGGCCGGACCGAACAGAGGTCATGGGGTATTGGGCGATGCTGTTCAGGATGTCCCGCTGGTGTGGGTCAGGCTTCGCCCTGATGATGTCCTCCACGAAGTCCACAGGGTTGTCGGCATAGTACAGGATTGCCTCGGGTTCAATCAGCACCGCTATTAGTCCCCCTCTCCGCCCGCCTGGTCGCCGTCATGCTTATCGGGGGGTGTAAGCTCACCCCTTTGCTTCCGCCCCTCATAGGCCGCCTGGATGGCCTCAGCGAGGGACGCCTTCTCCTTCTCGGTTCCGGCCTTCTCATACTCGAACTTTTCCCGTTCCAGGGACGCCCTCGACCTGCTGACCTTCAGCTCCTCCCGGCGGATTTGGTCGCTCGGACTTTCCCCAGCAGTATCACGCAGGAAGTAGGTGGCCTTGACGTTCCCCTTCATGGCTTGGTTGAGCATAGCCACCATGACGGCCATTTGGTATGTGCTGTCCCAGTCAGGCACCCCCAGCAGTTTCATTTTTTGCTGAAGCTCCTTACTGGTGACTGGCATATCCAGCAGCATTTTGGCGGCGGCCTTCATGCTCTTTTTTCGGCGTTTTGCCACACCCGATGCCTGCCCGCCTTTTCTGCCATTCTTCACGGCTTCCTCACGGCTTTGTTCACTGGTGAAGGGTGTTAAATTTTTCTCATTTGCCAATGTCACCACCTCTCATTTGCGTGATTTTTCGAGGCTCAGATGAAGCAGGAATTGGGCCGGCGGGCCTCTACCTGGTCCATGAAGATGTTGGGAGCGGTCATCCGGCAGGGAACGTCGCAGGCGGCCATATTTGTCCTGAAGCTCTCCTTCCTCTCCAGGATGTCAGGGTCGAGAACATGGCCCACCACCTCGTAGGGCTTATGGCAGCAGTACATGACCTCGCCCCGCTCATTCACCGCTATCTGCGCCCAGGAAGCCGTACACCTCTCGAAGGTTTTCCCCAGCAGCTCCCACTTGAAATTGAGGGTCACACGCTCGTCACCCTCCTGGATGAACCGCACAGCTTGGATGATTTCCAGGGCCTCAGCCAAAGCCTCAGGGGTGCCGTAGTCCTTCCCCCCGGTGCTTTCCTTTGGCCGGAATACGATGTAGTCCACATCCATGTCCCGGTTGGCCTCATAGAAGCGCCGGACAGCATCCACGGAGGTGGCGACCATCTGGATGCCGAGTGAGGTTTTCGGGCTGTTGGTCTTCTTCCAGGCAGCATACGCCTCGATGTTCTTCCGGGTCTGCTGGTAGGCTCTCACACCCCTGGACGCCTCGTAGCTCTTTTCGTCCCACCCATCGAGGCTGACCTTCAGATACTCCGGCCTGATAAAGTGGAGGTTATTGAAATTGCTGTTCACCCCATAGCGCAGGCCGCCTTCCTCCAGCCACCTGGCAATACGGGGGAAGTCAGGGGCGACGGTAGGCTCTCCGCCCCCGGTCAGGATAAAGCCCTTGACGCCCATCCTCAGCAGGCGGAAGGTATACCGCTGGAACTCCTCCAGGCTCATGGCGTAGGCGTCCCTGCCCAGCTCCCACCGCCTGTATGTGCAGTACGGGCAGTTGTTGTTGCAGTAGTTAGTCAGGAAAATATCGGCCGTGATGGGGCGGAAGTCCCCGGCCACCCTGTCGATATGGGACAGCATTTTGTCCCCGGCTATTCCTTTCACGTCGGGCGCTCCTTTCTGTACTTCTCGTTCAGGATTTTCGGGACGCAACACTCCCAGTCGATGCGGTGGTGGATGCGCTGGTGCCGGCTATACATCATCCCAACTTTGATTGCGGAAGGCATAGACATGACCGAATAGAAAGTCTTCAGGTATGTGCCGCTCTCCTGGTACGCCTCGGTCATCCCTCCGCCCAGGGATTGGGTCGCCACCTGGATGATGTGAACATCCACAAAGGTGAAGAACAGCTCCCCACGGCTCCCCAGGGTGGTGTATGTGGTCACGTCCTCATTCATCGTCCCCCGGAACTGGATGGGGCGGTCGGTCCTGCAAAAGAAGGCGTTCATGGCCTTCCGAAGGAGGCGCTTCTTGAAGTTCCCGCCGGCCAAACCTCCAATGAAGTCCCCTCCCTGGGCAAATGCTACGGTAGCAGCTCCAGAGGCGTCCAGGAAGGCAAGCATGGCATTGAATACCCTCTCCAGTTTCTCCCCGCACACGCTCTTGGATTGGAGGCTATGCCCCACGGGGAAGCGGAAAAGGAGGTCGCTGTAATCATCATCCAGCATAAGGAAGTACGTCAGGCCCAGCTCACGGGCGATGCGGAAGCTCTCATTTCTGGCGTACAGGATAGCCCGGTGTTCGTTCAGGTTATCCATCGTATCGGCCCGGTCGTGGGCCTCCTGCTTCTCAAACATGATGATATGATCTGCCCCGAACTTCTCCCGGTAGGCATCTGCGGTAGGGTCCTCGTCGTCAATTATCATGTACCACCTTCCAGCGTACCCATGCTTGCGAAGTGTCTTCATCGTCACCACGTTGTCAGCTCTCCCGTGGGTCAGGATAAAGACGGCGAAGTCATCCCTCATTGCCATTTCCGCCGTCCCCCTCCATAGCGTCCAGCACCTCCCCCATAAGGGTGGCGTACCCATTGGCGATGGCGTTCCCCACGTCGATAATGACGAGGGCGCTTTCCTCCATAAGGGCCTGCATCTCAGGGGAGGCGTGGGCATAATACTCGGCCACGTTCCCATAGTTGAAGACATTGTGCCGGTGGGCGGCCCTGATAAGGAACTCCTTTTCCTCCTCGCTGACATTGGACGCCTTGATTTTGTCAATCAGTTCGTCCGCCTTCTCGGTGTCCAGCATCTCAGCGATGGATGGCTTTTTCCCGGTTATCTCATACTGGGGGACATTCACGGCGGCGGTATAGGTGTTATCCTCCAGTTCATCCCCGAGGTCGCTTTCTTCCTCCCCAAAGCCGAACACGCTCATGTCGATGTCGGCTATCCCCTCCAGCTCCTTCGCCAGGGCGTCCTCGTTCCAGTAGGCCAGCTCGGCCACCTTGTTGTCGGCCAGCCGGAAGGCTTTTATCTGCTCGGGGGTCAGGTCGTCGGCCACCACACAAGGGACGGTTTCCAACTGAAGTTTGAGGGCAGCCTTCCACCTGGTATGGCCTGCCACGATGACCCCCTCACTGTCCAGGACGATGGGGACCTTGAAGCCGAACTCCTTGATAGAGGCGGCCACGGCATCCACAGCGTCATCATTGAAGCGGGGGTTGTTCTCATAGGGGTGTATCTCGGCCAGCCTTCTGTTTACGATGTCCACTTCTTCAGCACCTCCAGAAATGCAAATAAGAGGCAGGCCCCAGGGACGGGGCCTGCCTCTCTCGACAGTTTTTCATCATGCGGCCAGTATAGCACATAAATTTGTAGATTGGAATTACATAAATTTTGAGATGCTTTACTTCACGGCATCCACCCCATACAGGCGGACGGCCACCCGCTGGACTAACCGCTTTCTGTTCCTCCAGACGGTCACAGGGTCACAGTGGATTTGCTCGGCAATCTCGTTGTCGGTCATCCGCTGGATGTACTTCCCGTCAACGGCCAGATAATAAGGGTCGTCCTGGATAGAGGCCAGGGCCTTGTCCAGGGCCTCCAGTTCATGGCTGGTAGCGGCGATGGCGGCCTCCAGGTCAATGATGACAGCCTCCATGATTTCCTCCGGGGTCAGCCTCACCCCAGACTTGAAGAAGCGGGTGATGCTATGGCTCCGCTCCTTCAGCCCATACTTTCGGGTGTCCTCCAATTCCTCCTGGTCGTCCTTCAGCTTCGCCCGAAGGTCAGGCACAGCATACAGACGGCGCTCGGTGGCTTTGAAGGCGTCCCTGGCAGACCTCTCGGCAGAGATGCGCCCGGCCTCCACAGCCCGATAAATGATGTTCTCGATAGCCTGGTCCTTTTTATCCTTTGCCATTGACGTGGCCGCCTCCCTTATGGTAGAATAGTCCTGCCAGGGGCTGTCTCTCCTTCGGGGGAGGCGGCTTTTTTATATCATTTTCCTGGGGTCAGGAAAAAGTTCTCGGCGGTTTGTAGCTTCTCTTGATGTCCTTCGTAGTTGCGTACCCTCCCCTCAGCCTAAGCAGCAGGGAGGCCAGGACCCCACGGTGGTGGTCCTTTTCGGTATCAGTGGACAGTGTCATGGTGGGGGAGGCCGCCAGTTCCTCCAGGCGGAGTTGCCGCATTTCCACGGAGTAGGTCCTGCTTTCCAGGTATGCAACACGGGCCTCCAGCTTCCGCAGGCGTTTCTCCCGGCGTGCGCTCATGACTTTATTCACTCCCTTCCAGGCTTTCGTCCCTTATTCCGATTGCGGTTTGGATTTTGCTATGCACACTTGTACCTCGGACACGCTTGACCTTTATTTCTGCTTTTCCAGTAGCCACGGAAACAATAGCATCACCAATAGCTTTAGCGAGGCCAACAGGGACGGCATTCCCGATTTGCCTATATCGTTCTTGCATTGTCCCTGTAATAATCCAGTTGTCAGGGAATTGCTGGATGCGGGCATATTCAGCAACAGACAGTGGCCTATTTTTCGTTGGGTGGCACATCATAGTGGCTTTCTGCACTGGGCTTGTGACCACGGTAGGAGATGGCTGTGAGTAGGATAGGCGACGGTAAAACCCAACCTTCCCGCCCCCAGACGCATAGGCTCCACCCATCGCATCATGGACAATATCCTTTGGCAAGTCCCTCCAATTTCCACCCTCCGGCACCATCCGCAGATATTTCATACGGTTCTCAGAAAATGTCTCGCATTCTCCAGGGCTGTCTTCAAGGTCTTTAATGGCATCTTCAAGTGTTACCCAACGGCTTTCTGCCCTTTGGTGGATTTGAAAGTGTGTCGGTACTGGCAAAAAAATGTTTTCACCGTCACGGCTTCCAATCATAACAAACCGTTCTCTGAATTGTGGGACGCCATAATTTACAGCATCCAGCAGGCCATATGTGATTTTATAGTTCAGCTTTCCAAAGGTTTCCAGTATAATGTCTATCACCCGTGTATTCGTTTCCCTACCTTCAGCATCTTTCAATTTCGCAGACAGCAAACCTTTGACATTTTCCATGACAAAAAAGCGGGGCCGGATACCGTCTATCATGCGTACAAAATCCATGAATAGACTTCCTCTCGGGTCGTTAATTCCCGTGCGTTTCCCGGCTGTGCTAAATGGCTGACAGGGCGGCCCTCCGCATACCAGGAACGGCTCCCCGGTATACATTCCAGCAGCATCTAATAAGCTATCGGCAGTAATAGCTCGTATATCTCCAGCCATCCCACTATGCCCATTCGCTGTCATAGTTTGAATGCAAGATTGCTCAACATCTTGCCCGAGTACAATATCAATCCCGGCCATTCCAAGTCCAATGTCGAGCCCTTGCGCCCCAGAAAACAATGAAATAGACTTATTCATGTATTTCCGCTTCCTCCAGCAGCTCGGCCAGCCTCACCCTGGCCCTTGTCACGACGGCGAGGTCCCTTTCCCCAGCCTCGACAGTGGCCGGCACCAGGGAGGCCAGGGCGGGACTGAGCGCCCCCAGCAGGGCGACGCCAGTTTTGTTGGGGTGGGCCTGCTTCTCCAGTTTCTCGGCCAGGGTGTCCAGGTCGGCCAGCAGGCGGCGGTCATATTTGTCCATCTTCTTTCCCTCCTTCCTACCGCTCGGGCATTTGGTAGACCTTGCGATTTGGAACAGTGCGGCAATTCACGTACCCATACTCGGGGTGGATGGTCCCATCAATTTCAGCCCCTTCCCCATAGCTCCGGGCAATTTCCCCCAGCACCTCCATGGCCCTGGCCTCGCTCTCATATACGCCCAGGTCCTCGGTGACATCCTCGGCAAGGGGGAGGGAGGCCATGACCTTGACGGGCTTCCCCTCCTCGTAGTCCCCATAGTAGGACGACAGGAACAGGGTCCCGGCCCTCTCCAGGTTGAACAGGCATTTCCTGTTCTGGGTCATAATCAGCATTATCGTTTTTCCTCCAGTCCTTCCAGGAACAGCAGCACCCCAGGCCCTCCAATGCGGACCCGGCAACGCTCCACCTCCTGGGGCGTTATGTATTTATGGCCGAATAGGTTTTTCATCCCCCGCCACGTACTCCAGGGGACCCGGAAGAAGTCCAGCCCAGCAAAGGAACACAGGACGAAGGCTTGGCCACCATAACTGTGGCACCGCTCCAGCCTCTCAGCCTGGGCAGGGGTCACACGGTCCTGGTCCATCCTCCCGGCGTCCGTATGCTTGGCCTCAAAGCACACGGCCTGCCCGCCCATCATAAAGCCCTTGAAGTCGGCCTGGGCCTTCTCGGTATAGACGGCCACAAACTGGCCTTTCCCCAGGTTCCGCAGGGGCTTCAGGGCCTCCGGGGTTTTCTCGATGTCGGCCACATCCCTGCCCCGGTAGTAGTAGCAGGCGGCCTCGATAAGGTTCTCGAAGTCTTTTCCTTGGTGGCGGCTCAGTTTGTTTCTGTACCTGGCCGCCAGCTCCTTCTCGGTCATCCTCACCGCTTCCCGCCCTCCTTCTTCCCGGCCTCCCCGTAGGTTATCACGGGCAGCCATTCATACCGCTGCTCGAACGGGAAGAAGGGTTCGCCTTCTGGGACGATGTGGCGCAAGGCCCTGTCCATCATTTCCCGATAGTAGTCGGCCTCGTCATTCACGGTCAGGGCGTCGAAATACAGGTCGTATTTGGCGCCCCAGGCGTCCAGGATTTTTTTGAGGCGGGCATACCCAAACACGTCCTTGCCCATGACCTCGGGGTCGTTCAGGGTGAACAGCAGGGTGTCGGTCATGTACTGCACAAAGGTAGCCCGAGTAGCATCCTGAAGAAGACGGTCCCGCTTCTTCTGCTCCTCCTTCTGCCGCTTCAGCAGGCCGCTTTGCTTTGCCATCTCTCGCAGCTCCTTCCTCGGGGTCAGCGTCCCCACAGCTTTTTTTCGAGGTCCTTCTGCTCGGCTCTCAGGGCCTCCAGGCGGTCGTACTTCTCGTCCTCGCTTATCTCTCCAGTTCGGAACAGGCCACCGACGACCCGGATTTCCTCTATCACCTGCCTGTGCCGCAAGCGCATTTTCTCGGCCCCGGACATCCGCTCGGCGATTTCAGCCTTCCACCTCTCGAAGATGGGGGCGCTCCAGTCCTTCCACACCACATCTGGCAGGGTGACGGTGGGATAGTCCCTCGTCTTATCATCCACGTTCAGGGGCGGGTGCTGTGTCAGGATAAAATAAATCTCGTACAGGTTCATGTCGGCCTCGGTGGTGAACTCGGCATACTGGATGCGGGACACCATCTCGATGCTGATGGTTCGGTGCATTGGCTTCTGGAAGAAGTGGCCCCTGAGACGGTCCTTAAGGGGCTGTTTGGTCCTCCCGATATATACCAGCTCCTCACCGTAGAAAATGCGGTACAGGATAAAGCCCTGGACCTTCTTGGCGGCATCTCTCATACGGCGACCTTGCTTTCAAACTGCCGCATGGTGGTGATTTCCTCTCCACACCATTCAGGAAGGTTGGCCCGCACCAGGGCGGTGGCAAAAGGAGGTGGGACGGCGTTCCCACATCGGGCCACCTGTTTCGACTTCCCGTACTCCTTCCCGGTAAAGTCCCGGTCGATGATATAGTCATCGGGGAAGCCGTTGGCCCGGTACAGCTCCCGAGGGGTCAGCATCCGCAAGCCCACATCGGCGATAAAATACCAGGCCCCGCCAATGTCGAACAGGATAACCTCGTCGTCCTTCAGGTCATAGCCGCAATACTCGTTCAGGCACTCCCGCACCATAGGCCACCGCTGGAGGTTTTCCCCAGGGCAGGCCCGGACCACCTTCGTGGTGACGACACCGAAATGGGTCCCGCCGGCGGTCACGGTCTGCACAGGGTCCCCAGCAGGCCCGCCCAGGTTGTCCCCCTTCAGCTTTACCAGGTGGGCGGTCTGGAGGGCATTATGGTCCACGGAGGTGACGGTGGGGAGGGGCTGTGACATCTCAGCCCCCACCACCCCGCCAAAGTATTTGGACAGGCTGGCAACGGTCAGCCCCTCCCGGTCCTTCGTCGTGATGGTGTGCAAGGGGTCAGCTATGTCCTGGTTCTGCTGCTCCCCGCTGTAATACTTCGTCAGGCTGGCAGCTACCAGCCCATAGCGGTTGGAGGCGTCCACGGTCAGCAGGGGGCCGCCCAGCTCCTGACCTCTCACATTCTCCCCCTGCTCGGTATGATACTGGATAAGGCTGGCCCCCATAAGCATCTGCCCACCACCTCCCCCGGTCCTGGCGGTGTCCACAGGCTCATTGAGGGGGTGTCCAGTGGAGTTGGTGGTATTCGTCACGGTCCATGGGGCCATCATAGGTGAGGCCACCCCATATCCATGCTTGGCCGTTATGGTCTGGAGCGGGCTGTCCACTTCCTGTCCCCGGAACTCCCCGGCATGGTTCACCACGACCAGGTACGGCCTTGGGGCCTTCAGGACAAACTTGTCAATGCCTCGGGCCACCCTCCGCATGGTATTGGGGCGTAAGGGGCGCTGGGCGCTCAGTCCGTACTTGGCCTTTACTTCCTCCTTGGTGTCGAAGATAGAGGGGGTGGGCAAGCTCCAGTCGATAACCTCAGCAGCAGCCCGCCAGGGCTTCAGCAGGCCCGCCTTGACCTCCGGGCTGTCAGCAGGGGCATGGGTAGGGGCAGGCCACACGACGGGCCGCCCATCCCTCCGGGCAATCAGGAAGAAACGCTTGCGAGTCGTAGGCGCTCCATAGTCAGCGGCCACCAGCTCCCGCCACTCCACAGCATAGCCCAGGGCCTCCAACTGGCCGATGAACTTCCTGAAGGTCTGCCCGGTCTTTGACTTCACGGGGCGCCCCCGGCGGACAGGTCCCCATGTCTGGAACTCCTCGACATTTTCCAGGATGATGACACGGGGGTGAACTGTGCCAGCCCACCGAAGGACAATCCAGGCCAGCCCCCGGATGTTCTTGTCCACGGGCTTCCCACCCTTGGCCTTGCTGAAGTGCTTACAGTCAGGGGAGGCCCACAGCAGACCCACGGAGCGGCCCCGGCAGACCTCCACGGGGTCCACGTCCCACACGCTGGCCTGGAAGTGCTGGGTGTGCGGGTGGTTGGTGCGGTGCATCAGGATGGCGTCAGGGTCATGGTTGATGGCAATATCCACCACCCGGCCAGTTGCCAGCTCGATACCAGTGGAAGCTCCGCCGCCCCCGGCGAAGCTATCCACGATGATTTCATCCAAAATGTTGATTTGGCCCAAGCTCATGTCCACCCCTCCAGCTCCCGCACAGTGTCCAGGGCGTCCTCGATAGAGCTGATGGCATCTTGGACAGCCTCCTTGTCGAGTTTCCTCCGCTCGGCGGCCTTCTTCACCATATAGGCCAGCAGGGTGCCGTCCTCCACATCCTCGAAGTGGGCGGTCTTCCCGTCCTTCTTCCGGGCCTCCTCGAAGTTATAGGCCCGGATATTCTCCTGGAGCTGGTCCGGGGCCATCCCTTCAGGGGCGGGGTGGTGCCGGACGATGGCCCCGTCCTTGTCCCGGTAGTACACGAGCAGCATTATTCGTCCTCTCCTTCCCAATGGCCGCAGTATTCCTTCGCAGCACAGGTGTCGCACTCGTCCGAGGTTTCCATGCACATCCAGCCCAGTCGGACAAGCGCCTTGCGGTCCTCCATGTCGTACCAGTCGATTTCGGCCCTCCCCCGGTAGTGGCTGTCCATCTCAGGGAGGCGCTGCACCCGGATGTTGATGTAGTCGGCATCCTCGCAGGCATCAGTCCCGAGGGCCACCTTCTTGGCCTCCCGGGCATTCTCGGCAAAAACGACGGTCGAGCAGTCTTCCAGGTTCCTGGTGTCCCACGCCTTGTATGCCTTCACCTCTCCCGGCCTCCCTTCCAGAACTCGACGTAGTAGGTGTACCGGGTATTCTTCCCGACCTTCTCCTTCACCTGGCGGACCGTGTACCCGTTCCGGGCCAGTATCACCACCACGGCGTCCCGGTCCTCGGCCTTCTCAATCTCCAGCCGGTTGACTTCGGCGGCGGCCATTTAGACCACCTCCGGCCAGACCATCCCCTTCGGGTGGTCCTGGATAAGGTCAGGACCCCAGACCTCGGCGAGGTTCCCCTTCATGAAGACGGGGGCGTGGGTGATACCGGCGGCCTCGACGATGTTTTCCAGCCATTCCCGCTTGGGGCGGTGGCCCTTGGCCTTTGGGCCGGTCATAGCCCCGACGATAATCCACTCGGCTGCCCCGAAGCTCCCCAGGCCAGCGTTGAGGGGTTCCAGCAACGGCTCGACGCTCAGGAAGGTGTGATAGGGGATAGGGCCGGAGAAGAAGGGCACCCCCTCCTTGGTTACGGTGGACCCATACCAAAAGTTGTCCAGCTTGGGCAACTTCCCGGCGTTCGCCAGTTCAGCGTATCGCTTGGGGTTCTTCGTCAGGAACAGGTATGTGTGCCAGGGAGCGGCCTTGCAGGCGTCGAATACGGCCTCAATCCAGTCATTGGGGACCCACGCCCCGAACAGGTCCGCCATACTGCCCACAAAGATGCGCTGGGGCTTCTTCATCTGGGCGGGGTCCCCCAGGCGGTAGCGGTGCAGGGTGGGCTTGAAGCCAAAGGGGAAGGGGGCGACCACCTCCTTGCCGTTCTTCCGGCGGACATACAGGGGGTTGTCCAGCTCCGGCGGCTCCTTCCCGGTGCGGTTCTCGGTGGTCTTATCGCCGGCACAGGTCCACCCGCCGCCCAGGGTCCACCCGCCGAAGCGGGTGGACTGGTTCCTGGCGTAGCAGTAGGGGCAGCCATGCAGACAGCCCGTGACAGGGTTCCAGCTACGGGTGGCCCAGTCGATTTTGGTGTTGTTCATGGTTATTTTTCCTCCGTTTCTCTTACCAGCAGCAGGCGGCCAGGATAGCAAGGGCCAGGACCCCGGCGGCGGTCACTCTCGCCCCGTTGTTCTTCTCGGTGATGGTCTTGGCTCCGAAGGTAAACAAGAAGCTGATGACGGTCACGACAAGGATGAACACGGTCAGCATCGCCTTTACCATCACTCGTCGTCCTCCTTCCTGGGGAAGTCCAGCCGGGGGAGGCCCACCAGGTCGGCCAGGTGATCCAGCTTCTCGGCCTCGGCCTCGCTGTTCTCCCCGAACATGACTTCCAGTTGGTTGAGCATGATAGACACGTCGGCCCTCTCCTCGGCGATAGCCCTCAGCAGCTCCTCCCGGCGGCCCTGGTCGAAGTTCTTATACCGCAGCCACTTCAGCAGGGCCTTGGACAGCTCCCCCAGCTCCTCGACGGCAATCAGCATCTGGGCATCCTCTCCGAACTTCTCGACAGCGGCCTCGTACAGGGCCGTTTCCTTCTGCTCAGGGGTCAGCTCGTCCTTGCACTCGTCCACCCCTTCAACAGATACCAAGAGGTCAGATTTGAGATACAAAACCGGGCGCACGCCCCTGCTGCCGTAGTAGGCGCTGCTGTAGCTCAGCGTCCCGTCCGAATAGACGCTGCGGGCGTAGGAACTCCCCCCACCCGAAGGGGTGCTGTCCGGGGTGATAAGCCACCGCCAGGTGCCGGGAGGGTCCATGTAGATGTCCCGGTTCTCCCGGTACTCGTCGGCGGTCAGCAGGGAAACGGTGTCCACGCAGGTGCCGTAGTCCTTCAGCCCATCATCGGCGGTGAGGTCCCGCTGGAAGGTGACGGCGGCGTCCTTCAGCTTGGGGAAGCTCTCCAGCAACAAATCCAGGTAGCCGCCGTTCAGCCACGTCCGCAGGCTGGAGTACCGCCAGTCGTTGTTTCCACCCTTGTCGAAGGGGGCGTTGCACAGGTCCACAGCAGCCTCGACGAGGGTGTAGCCCTCCGGGGCGTCCTGCTGGGCGCACTCAGGGAAGTGCCGCACGACCACGAACTCGGTCTTCTCGCCCTCCAGGGTAATGCCGATAGCCATGCCGGTTTCGTTGCTCACAGCCACGGCCTGGGCTTTATCCTCCAGGTAGAAGTGGACCCCCCGGCCCAGGTCATTGAGTTTGACTTTTTTCATGGTTGTTTTTCCTCCTACTGTTCGGCCTCACAGGGGCCGTATTTACCAGCCCACACCGGCTGGGGTGGTTCAGACAGGGCCGCCTGCAGGAAACTCGAAGGTCACAGTCAGCACAGCAGAAATGGCCGTGGAGCTTATCGCAGTTGAAGTTCCTGCATCGGCGCATTTTGGACAGGTCCACGGGCTTTCCCTCCCTCCTTCTTTGCTGTGGTCCAGGACCGGCAACGGTTGAGCTTCCAATCATAGTCATACCCTTTGGGCCTCTTACAGGCCCCGTTCTTCCCATCGTGCCAGAAACAGGTCGAGCAATCCCGCCTGGGGATGTCCCAGAAGTTTATTATCTCGGCCACAGGTCATCCCCCTTTCCGCCCAGTCCCATGGCACGTGGGACACTCCACGGAGGTATCAGGCCCCCGGATGCTACCCCCACCATGGACCATGTACATTTGCATGGCCCTCACCCTTCCAGACCCCAGGCAATGAGGGCATATGGTAATGAAGCTGTCCGGCCCCTTGAGGGGAGGGTCCACGATGGTTTTGATGACAACTTCCATCGGTCAGCCCTCCGGCAGCTCGAAGCACAGCCCCAGCAGATAGCGGATGACCTTCACCATGGCGGCCTTCGTCACGCTGTTGTTGGTTTCCATGCTGGCGACCCTCCAGATGGCGAGGCCCTTTTCCTCGTCCGTGATTTTCGGGTCGTCGATGTTGTAGAAGATGCTGTAAGCCTCCCCGACCCGCATCCCTTTCCGCTGCTCTCTCCAGGTAAACAGGCTGGCGCAGTTCCCGCTCAGGTCCTCGGCTTCCACACCGGCGGGATGCTTTTTCGGGTGCTTTTCACAGGCCGTCAGGGGGCAGCCCTCGTAATTGCAATACACCAAAACGGTTATTCCTCCTCGTTCAAAAAAGTCTGTAATTCAGGTCGCCAGCGTCCAGCATAGACCACCTGAACACCTTGTCGTCTGGGAACAGCAGGCCCTCGTCCTCCATCTGGAAGCGCCTGTCATAGTCGTGGACAGTGTGGCCGTCAGGCTTGAAATTCACGGGGCTGTCCGTGTCCCACTTCAGCAGCAAGGCCCACAAGTCTGGGTAATTCTTCCTGAGCTGGCGGAGCTGGTTCACGCCCTGGTTATGGCACATCCAGCACCCGTCCCGGCAGCTCGCCTCGTAGCTCGGGGCCAGGACGCCCTCGTACTGGCAGAACAGGCCGCACAGCCCCTCCTCGATACCGAACTCCACCAGGGGCGCCCGCTTCCTCTCACTGAGCTGCCCAAACCGCTTTGGCTCGTCAGCAGCTATGCCCAGATACTCCACGATATTTTTACCGCCCCTCGGGGTGGGGCTTTCTAAAAACCTGGTTTTGAGCTTTTGGCACCATGCGCCCTTCCTGTTGAGGGACACCGGGAAACCGTAGATACCCCATTTTGAGCTTCTTGCACCAGCTCCCGATTTGTGCAGGGAAGCCCTGCGGGCGGCGTTCTGACGTCCCGTTTGAGGTCGGACTGGCACCAGGGACCCCACAGGGTCGGGAAGCCAAGGATTTGGTCTTGAAGCCCCCCCCCCCCCCCCCCCC
>ERZ808037.420-NODE-420-length-40137-cov-4.565552_pt1 | contig 40137 bp, 38 predicted proteins | sample MGYA00380190_ERZ808037 | MGnify/ENA primary metagenome ERZ808037 (study PRJEB31490, sample SAMN06133399) | mouse gut metagenome | isolation source: J9 | host: mice | place: China: Chengdu | collected 2015-05 ...
CATCGCTGTTGGTCGCCGGCGCGGCCGTCGCGACATAAGACGCGCCGCCGCCGCCGCCGAAGCGCTGGTAATACGTCGGCGTGCCGGAGCCATTCTGCATGTAACCGGTGCCGCCGCCGCCCCAGCCGCCGAGCATGGCCTGCGAGCCGTCGGCGATCCGGCTATATTTACTCTGCCCGCCGCCAGCCACGCCGACGTAAAGCGTCGTGCCGTTGTTCAGCACGTAAGACGCGTCGAGCTTGCCGCCCGAGCCGGCTGGCGCCGAGGTGCGGTAACCCGCGCCGCCCGCGCCGCCGCTCAGCGTAAACGAATAGATGCCGTTCAGCGTGACGGGCAGCGTCTGCACGATGCCCGTGCTCTGGCCGCCCGTGGTGGTCGCGGTGCCCGCGTTCGTTCGATACGAGAAGTTCAACGCGTCGCCCGGATAGGTGAGGCGCTGCTCGATGTTGTAATACACGCCGCTCTTCGTGCCGGTCGCGGTCGGCGCGTCCTGCGCCCACACGCCGGCGTTGCGGCCGGTCTCCTGCACGTTCTCGACAGCGTCGCGCAGAACCGTGTTGTTCGCGTCGACCGCCCGCTCGACCGCGCTCGTGACGTCGTCGACAACGCCAGCTTCCCATCCGGCGTAAAGCGTGAGGCGGCCCGAGACCTCGCCCGCCGCCAGCTTGTCCTGCGCCGCGATGAGCGCCTCCAGGCTGTCATCGGCGGTCAGGCCCTCCGGCACCGTGTAGGGGATCAGGTCGCGCACCGTCCCGTCGGCCTGCGTGTATTTCCAATTGACCACTTCCGCGCCTGCGGGCAGGTCGACATAGGCGCCCTCGTCGATGTAGGTGTGCCAGTCGTCGAACATATGCCCCGTCAGCGTGAACCCGCACTCGGGAACCGTGAATGTGCCGTCGACGATCTCGAGCTCGCCCATCTCGCCCTGCGTCTCCTCGTCGGTCGACTCGAACTGCACCGTGGCCTTCATGCCCGTGATGCCGATCTCACGGTTCGGGTTCTCGCGGCCCGTGTTCGTCTCCATCGTGGGAGACTCGTTCTCGGGCTCGGTCGCCTGCCCGGGCTCGCCCTGCTCGGTGTCATCGGCCTCCATGTCAACCGGCCCCGCGTTCTCGGGAACCAGCTCGGCGTCCGCAAGCAACGCCGTTTGCAGCTCGTCGAGGGACGTGCCAGCTGCAACCAGGCCGGCCGCCTTCGCGGCCGCAAACGACGTTGTCTCCGCGACGGTCCACTTGACCTTGTCGCCGTAATTCGAGGAGTCCCGCCTATACTGCGTCAGGTCCATGCCCGACTCGAGCTCCGCCCTCGACAGCGGATAGACCTTGCTCGCATCCAACGCGCCCACGGCCGTCACGCCGTCGAGCTTCGCCGGCACGAAGTCAGCCACGTCCTGCCCCTGGTTGCCCGCCGCAGCGACCATCGGCGCGCTGTTCAACTTCACGCCCTCCTTGATCGCCTCGTTGCCCGCCAGGTCATACCCCGCGAACGCCATCAAAATCACGTCCGCATCCGCCGCCTTCGCAAGCTCCAGCGCCGCGTAAATCGAAGCCGCCGAGCCATAACCGCTGGCGTCCAGCGCCTCGATGCTGACAATTGCCGTGTTGCCGTCTTTTCCGTCCAGAGATTCGCGCATGGTCTTCAGCATCTTGTCGCCATGCGTCTCCTTGTAACCCGCGTCAGTGCTCTTGCCGGCCGGTTGCTCGTCCGCAAGAACGCTGACCCGCTTGGCCACGTTCGCATCCGCCGCCACGGCCGTGTCGATGAGCACGACCGTCGTCGCCTTCTGCTCCTCCGGTTTGGCGGCATTCTCGTCAGCCGTCTTCTCCAGGTCGGCCGCATCCTGCTCGACCGTCCCGAGCTCCGCCTTCGGCGCGTCGCCTGGGTCTGCATCGTCATCGCCGTCGTCCAACTCCGCACCATCGCCATTCTCGCCCTCGTCGCCTTCGGCGCTCGCCTGCACGGGCGCGTCCGGAGCCACGAACTTCACGCCGTCATACTTCGTGTAGCGCACATAGGCGCGCTGCGCTGCCTCGACGTCCTTGAACTGCATAAGGTAAAGGCCCTTGCCGCTGCTCACGACGTTGCCCTCGTCGCGCTCCGCGATTTTCTTGCCCTCGTCCATCTTCACAATGATGCGCTGGCTCGAAAAGTCCATCGCCTTCACGTCGTCAGAGACCTTGAGCTCGTAATCTTCCTTCTCCGCGTCGGTCATCGCGGCCTTCTTGGCCTCGTCTGCCGCCCTCTGCGCCTCGATGCCCGCCTGCAGGTCGAGCCCGGTCTGCGGGTCGTTATGCCCGTAAAGACCGCCGACCGTCTCCATCGACGAGCCTGCAGCCTCGATCAACGCGCTGCCATAGGCGTTCGCCGTCTCGTCGAGCTGCTTGACTTCCTCGCCGTTCACCTTCACGGTGCCGTCTTCGGACACAGTGGTCTCGTTGGTCTCGGTGGTCACGTTGCCATCGGCGTCGACAGTCGTGAGCGACTGCGAGCTCGCGGCGACCACGCGCTGGCCGTTGACGACCATGGCGCCCTCGTCGCCGAAGGCCGGCAACGGCATCAATCCGACCGCCAAGATGACCGCCATCACGACGGCCAGCGTCTTCGACCCGAACCTGCGTGCCGCGTCGCGCTTGCGCACCCGCGCCGCCGCCTGGTTCACCTGCGCACCCGGGGCCTCAGGTGCGCCCGTCCCCATGAACAGCTCTCGCTCTCGCGCATTCTCCGCCTCAACCCGGTTGGCCGCCCGAGCCGCCGCCCGATTAGCCTGCGCCACCGCATCGCTAACCACCCGCGCCCGCTGGTTCAAAGCCCTAACCGGCCGCCCCTTAGCCGCCCGATATGCCACATGCGAAACAACGGGCTCGCGCCCCATCACCTCACCCGATGCAACGGGATCGGGGTGCGCTGTCTCATTCGACGCCAACGCGGCCGATGCCTGTATGCTCTTTTCAGCTTGGGATTCAATGGGATTCGCGCTCTCCGCGCAATTCGCGCCGCTCATGACGTTCGCGTCGTCGGCGCCGGCAGTTCCGAAAGTGGAGTGGATGTATTTATTGTTCTTCATTTCCATTCCCCCAACCTCAACGTTCTCGTTCGTGCAATCAACGTAATCTCGCGTGTTCGGGCGCCCGTCGCGCCCGCTGGCGGCCTCGCCGCCTCCCTCGTCCGGGACCCGATCGGGTAATCTTCCCGCGGGCTCGCCGCCCGCCGAGCCGATCGGCCGCGTCCCATCGTCGGGCCCCCGTCCTGGCGGAATCTTCCCGCCGCCGGACAGCCCGTCGGACCCGGGATCGAACCCCCAGCCCTCTACCGGCTTCTTCCGCCGCGCCTTCTCGTCGAAGAAAAGCGGCAAGCCTCTGAGATGTCGCCTATCGCTCACCTCAAGCCACCTTCCCCATGAATGCAAACGGCATCGCACCCGCACGTCACGCGGCTGTAACCCAAACCGTCATTTATGAAATCGCAAGGATTGTCCTGATAATTCAGGCACACAGAATCCCAAGCCAACCTGTTAAACCCCAGGTTGACCTGATGCGTGGCGAACCACACACACCCCACAAATCTTGTCGACTCGCCAACAACCATTGAACGAACCTCCAACGCATTCCAGGTGCCCCTGAAACGCCGCCTCCGCGAAACCCCGACTGCACACCCCGCAGCTCCGTCCCGCTCACCTGCGCGCCAGCCCGCCCCGTCCGCCCAGCGCGTCGGTCCTCGGCCAAACGGCCTCAAACCGCACGTCAAACGCAGAAAACACGCCGACACGCCGGGCTCAACGCCCCCACATTGTTGGGCGTTAAACTCAGCGTTTCTTCCTACCCCTGCAAGCCCTTGCAATTCGCATCTGACCAGCAAGAACCCACAGTGATAGTCTTTGTCAATTCTACGTTGATTGCACCTGCTAGAGCCTCGTTTTTAGGTAACGTTCGCATCCGTTAAATTCACACAAAAAAGGGGCCGCATAAGCGACCCCTCAAGTGAATTATTTCGACGAAGCAAAGTCTTATTCAGCCTTCTCCTCAGCCTCAGCTTCCTCGGCCGGCGCTTCCTCAGCAGCCTCCTCAGCCGGAGCCTCCTCAGCAACCTCAGCAGCCTCCTCGGCAGCCTCGGCGACCTCAGCCTCAACCTCAGCAGCCTCGTCGGCAGCCTCCTCAGCAGCAGCCTCGACAGCCTCAGCCTGCTCCTCGGCGACCTCCTCGACGACCTCCTCGGTCTTCTTGGCGGCAGCCTTCTTGGCCTTCTTCGGCTCAGCCGTCTTCTTGGTCTTCTTCGCAACCGGCTCGGTGCACAGCTCGATGATGACCATAGGCGCGCCGTCACCCTTGCGCGGCCCCAGCTTCATGATGCGCGTGTAGCCACCGTCGCGGTCTGCGAACATGCCCTGCTCGACCTTCTCGAAGATCTCGCGCACGAGCTCCTTGTCGTTGCCGAGGCGAGCCATCGCCAGACGGCGAGAATGCAAATCGCCCTTCTTTGCCCACGTGATGATTCGATCGACCTCGGGGCGAATCTCCTTCGCGCGAGACTCGATCGTCTTGATGCGGTCGTTGTAAAGCAGCGCGGCCGTGAGCGAGCGCTTCATCGCCTTGGTGTGCGACGGGCTCGTACCGAGCTTGCGACCCTTGTAATTGTGCCTCATTTTCCCAGTCTCCTATTACAGCTTCAGGTTCAGGCCCATCGAGATGAGCTTGTCCTTGACTTCCTCAATCGACTTAGCGCCGAAGTTCCTAATGTTGAGCAGGTCGTTCTCGGAGAACTCGACCAGCTGACGCACCGAATGGATGCCGGCGCGCTTCAGGCAGTTGTAAGAACGCACCGACAGGTCGAGATCCTCGATCTGCTTGTCGAGCTCGGCGTTCGTCTCCTGCCCCTCCGGCGCGAAGATCGAGGCGACCTCGACTTCCTCCTCGCCCTCAGGCACATCGGCAAGCGCGTTGAACGCGCCCATGTATTGGTTCAGGATGTTCACAGCCGCGAGAACTGCCTCGGTCGGCGTCATCGACCCATAGGTCTCAACCTCGAGGATCAGCTTGTCATAGTCGGTGCGCTGACCGACGCGCGTGTTCGTCACATGCATCGTGCAACGACGCACCGGCGAGAACAGCGAGTCTACATGGATGATGCCAATCGGGTCCTCGGTGCGCTTGTTGCGGTCGGCGGAAACGACGCCGCGACCGACGCCGATGCGCACAGACATCTCGAGCTGGCCGCCATCGGCCACGGTCGCGATGACCTGCTCGGGGTTGATCAGCGTGAACTCGGTCGGAACCTGCAGGTCCGCACCGGTCACGACACACGGGCCCTCGGCGGAGATGTGCGCGACGGCCTCATCGACCTCGTCGTTCAGCGCCTGGAACACCAGGCCCTTCACGTTAAGCACGATGTCGGTGATGTCCTCGATCACGCCCTCGGCCGTGGTGAACTCGTGCTGCACGCCCTCGATCTGAATGGCGGTCGCACGCGCGCCGTCGAGCGACGACAGCAGCACGCGACGCAGCGAGTTGCCCAGCGTCGTGCCGTAGCCACCCTCAAGCGGCTCAACGATAAAACGCGCAACGGTATCGCTGACTTCTTCGGTTGTAACGGTCGGCCTCATGAACTCGGTCATGTGTGGTAAGCCTCCTTCAATATTGCGCGGTCAGAAAAGTAATCGATAACACATACGCCTGCACGAAGCAGGCGGACAAGCCACAACTACTTCGAGTAAAGTTCGACGATCAGCTGCTCGTTGATGTCGAGGTCGATCTGCTCGCGGGTCGGGAGCGAAAGAACGCTGCCCTGGAGCTTCTCGATATCAACTTCCAGCCACGCCGGAACCGACACACGCTCGTTGCTGACCAGGGCGCTCTTGATGACGAGCAGGTCCTTGGCCTTCGGGGCCACCGCAACGAGGTCGCCCGGACGCACGCGATAGGACGGGATGTCGACGCGACGACCGTTCACCGTGATGTGCCCGTGGGTCACAGCCTGACGCGCTTCCTTGCGCGTGCGGGCGAAGCCCAGACGGAACACGACGTTGTCGAGACGCGACTCGAGGATCGTCATCAGGTTCTCGCCCGTGACGCCTTCCTGAGCCAGAGCGCGCTTGTAATAGCCACGGAACTGCTTCTCGAGCACGCCGTAAATGAACTTAACCTTCTGCTTCTCGCGCAGCTGCATGCCGTATTCGCTTTCCTTGCGACGGCGCGCCGGCTGACGCTTCGACTGCTTGGTCGTGTAGCCCAGCACCACCGGGTCGATGCCCAGCTGGCGGCAGCGCTTCAGAACCGGAGTCCTGTCAATTGCCATGATGAAATTCCTTTCGAGCTAGACGCGACGACGCTTGCGCGGACGGCAACCGTTGTGCGGAATGGGCGTGCAATCCTGGATGCTGGAGACCTCGAGGCCGGCAGCCTGCAGCGAACGAATCGCCGTCTCGCGACCGGAACCCGGGCCCTTCACGAACACGGTCACCTTGTGCAGGCCGTGCTCCATGGCCGTCTTAGCGGCGGCCTCGGCAGCCATCTGCGCCGCGAACGGCGTGGACTTGCGCGAACCCTTGAAGCCCACCGTGCCAGCGGACTGCCAGGAGATGACATTGCCCTGCGGGTCGGTGATGCTGATGATGGTGTTGTTGAACGTGGACTTGATGTGCGCCGCGCCGACCGCGATGTTCTTGCGCTCGGAACGCTTGACGCGCGTATTAGTCGTTTTCTTAGCCATATCTGCCTACCCTTACTTGTTCTTCTTGCCGCCGATTTGCTTGCGCGGACCCTTGCGCGTGCGAGCGTTCGTGTGCGTACGCTGGCCGCGGACGGGCAGGCCACGACGATGACGCAGACCGCGATAGCAGCCGATCTCCATCAGGCGCTTCACGTTCTGGCTGACCTCACGATGCAGGTCACCCTCGACCGTGAGGTTGTTCTGGATGTAGTCACGCATCTTCGTGAGCTCTTCTTCCGTGAGATCATCGGTGCGCGTGTCCGGGTTGACGCCGGTCGCCTCGAGAATCTTGCGGGAAGTCGTCAGACCGATGCCGTAAATGTAGGTCAGACCAATTTCCACACGCTTGTTGCGGGGAAGGTCGACACCAACAAGACGAGCCATTTACTTCTTCCTTCCTTTAACCTTGACGCTGCTTGTGGCGCGGGTTCTCGCAGATCACGAAAACCTTGCCATGGCGACGAATGATCTTGCACTTGTCGCACATCTTCTTCACCGAAGGACGTACTTTCATTTCCTTACCTTTCGGTTCGTTCCTAAACTTACCTATCTATCACGGCCAGCCGCTGCCGATGATTTTCTTCTCCAAAATGAGTTAAACGAACGTTTCGTTTAACTCATTTCGCTGCTTACTTGAAGCGATACGTGATGCGACCGCGGTTCAAGTCGTAGACGCTCAGCTCGACCGTCACCTTGTCGCCCGGCAGAATCTTGATGTAATGCATGCGCATCTTGCCGGAAATGTGGGCGAGAATCTCATGCCCGTTTTCCAGCTCGACCTTGAACATCGCATTCGGCAGCGCCTCGAGGACGGTGCCTTCAAGCTCGATAACATCCTGCTTGGTCAATTGTTCCTCCGTATAACAATCCGACAGTATGCAGCGACTTTACATACTAACGAACGTAACAGAAAAGATGCAAGAGAAATTTTTGAGCGCACAAAGCCTACAAACCGTGGCTCGGCTCTTTTTGCCTGCATGTCAGGCGCGCGACTCGAAGATCGCGCAGTCCGCTGGGCTTGCGTTGGGTTCTCGCCCAGGAACCGCCAGGTATTGTTTGGACGGCCGCCTTGTCGGCCGAAACGGTATTGTATCCGTTTATTTCACCAAACGCAACTCCACCCGTAGGGGCGGGCTATTGCCCGCCCGCCAGCCACCCGTAGGGGCGGGCTATTGCCCGCCCGATGCGCTCGCGCATTTACCGCCCAATTCCCAAAACGCGATGGCAGCGCAAGCAGCCACGTTCAAGGAATCGACATCGTGCTGCATGGGAATCATCACCGTGTGATCGCATGCCTCGATCGTGGAGTCGCGCAGGCCGTCGCCCTCAGTGCCGAGCACGACCGCCAAACGCTCGGCCACCACGAGCGCCGGGTCCCGCAAACTCAGCGAATCCTCCCGCAGCGCAAGCGCCGCCGTCGTGAACCCCCGGTCGCGCAGCTGCGGGACGAGCGCGCCCGCCCAATCGCCGTCGCCGCCGATGCGCGCCCACGGCACCTGGAACACGGCGCCCATGCTCACGCGAGCGCACCGGCGGTAATAGGGGTCGTGGCACGACGGCGTGACGAGCACGGCATCCCAGCCGAGCGCCGCCGCCGAACGGAAAATCGCCCCCATGTTCGCATAATTGGTGATGTCCTCGAGAATCGCGACGCGGCGCGCGCCCTCGAGCACGTCGTCCACCGCCCGCATAGCCGGCCGCTCGAAACAGGCGAGCGCTCCACGCACGACTTCGTAACCGGTGATCTCGTGAAACTGCCCCGGCGTCGCGCGGAACACGGGCGCGTCCGGCGCCGCATCCAGAATCCGCTCTACAATCGCCCGGTCATGCTCGAGCCACCGGTCGTCCACGAGCACCGAGACCGGCCGCACGCCCGCGTCGAGCGCCCGCTCGATCACGCGCCCCGATTCCCCGATGAACAGCCCGTCCGGATTGTCGCGCCGAAACCCCTCTCCGCGCTTCAGCTGCCCGTCCGTCATTCCCGAGAACGGCCGCAACAGCCGCTCGGAAAAATCGCTCACGTCAACGATGGGCATGCTGCCTCCTCAGACAGTTACCGTGTTGCTGTCCGGCGGGATCCTTCGCTGCGCTCAGGATGACAACGCCTGTCATCCTGAGCGAAGCGAAGGATCTCCCCAGCCAGCAACACGGTAAGCGATTCTACCGACCGGAAAGAACAACGAAGCAAACAACGAACACGATGACGACCAGGGCAACGAACCCGATGGCGATCTTCGCCCGCAGCGCTTTCTTCTTGCTGACCTCGAGTTGTTTACGCAAATCGCGGTTCTCGGATTCCATGCGCCGCGCGAGCGCCTCGGCCTCTTCGATCTCGCCGCGCATCTTGGCCGTTTCCTCGGGATATTGGTAAACCGAATCGCAGTATTGCCGACGTTTGCGCGCTGCCGAAATGTCCTCGCCGAGCTTGTTGACATTCTCCTTCAGGCTCTCGGCCTGCCGCTTCAAGTCTTCGAGCTGACGCTCGAGCGGCCCGAGGTCCTGCTTGATCTGCGCTTGCGCCTCCTCGTTGACGCCCTCGACGCGCGCGAGCTGCTCCTTCGCCTGCTCGCTGCGGGCGCGCGCCGCCTCGTAAGCAGCCGAAGCCTGCTCGTGCCGGGCGATGGCGACCGTGTTCGCAGATGCATCGTCGGCGCGGCGCAGCTCCGACTCAGCAGCGTTCAACTCGCTCTTGCGACTGCGCTCATCGTTCTTCGCCTGGTCAGCCTCGGCGCGCACGCGACCGAGCTCGGCTTCTAGCGGCTGCATCTGCACGGCATATTCCTCACGCTTCTGCGCGAGCTGAACCTGGAGCCGCTCGATCTCGGCAGCCACGCGAGCCGCCTCGGCCTTGCTCGCCTCGCGCTGCTGCGTGCCCTGGTCGATGATCGCGTCCTGCTCGGCCACGACCTGCTGGTAATTTGCAAGGATGTTCTCTCGGTCGGCCAGCTCGACATTGTCGTCGCGCAACGCGTTCTGCAAGTCCTTGAGCTCCTTCTCGCGCTCCTTGAGCTCGCGTCCCTGTCCGATCGAATCCTTCAGCGCGAGCACGCTCATCTGAAACGCGTCGACGCCTTGCTCCACCGCCTCCTCGTCGGACATCCCGCGCGGTTGAAAGTCGACCTCTTCAGCCGACGCCGCGGCCAATCGGGAAACCGCCATCTGCTCGTCGACCGACGCGTTAATCGGCGCATCGACCGGCGCCGCCTCCTCAACCGCCTCATCCGCCTCGAAGCCAATCGGCTCGATTTCCGGCATCGTGGCCGGCTCGGACATCACGACCGGCTCCATCTCGAGCGCGGCAACCGCCTCGTCCGACGGCTCCGCGAACGGATCACGCCCCTCCTCTTCCGGCTCGAGCGGCACGAAGCCGAGCCCGCCCGTCTTATCCGGCCCAAAGGGAATCTTAATGTCGCGACCTGCCATAATCTGCTCCTCGTTTAACTGGTGCGTTTGCATTAGAAAGTATAGGTGAGACAACAGGAACGTAGCCCGCTGGCTCGCTATTCAACGAAAAAAGCAGCTTTCCGGCATCTCCCGCCCCACTCCGAAATGAAACAACGGGGTCGGATGCGTTATGCCATCTTGAGACAACGCACCCCGAGGCCGCCGCCCCACCCAGGGCGCAAAAAACGAGGCAACGGGTTACGTCCCCGTTGCCTCGTTTTGCTAGTGGCTGAAACCGAGCGTTACTTCGCGCGCGGATCGTTCTCCGGGTCATAGGGGAAAGGCCCCTCGAGCGGCATGCTGCTGGCAGCAGCGGAATCGGCGTTCGGCAAGACGATGTTCAACAGGATGCCCGCGAGCGACCCGACCGCAAGACCGGACAGCGAAATCGTCACGTCGCCGACGGGAATCACAATCGCGCCCGCCGTCGAATAGGCAATGCCGATCGACAGCACGAGGACGACCGCCGCGATCAGAATGTTGCGCGTCACCGTGAAATCGACCTGGTTCTCGATCAGGTTGCGGATGCCGACCGCCGAGATCATGCCGTAAAGCACGAGCGACACGCCGCCGATCACGCTCGCCGGCATCGCGCCGATGACCGCCGCGAACTTCGGGCAGAACGAGAACGCGATGGCGAACAGCGCCGCAATGCGCACGACGCGCGGGTCAAACACGCGCGTCAGTGCGAGCACGCCCGTGTTCTCGCCATAGGTCGTGTTCGCCGGCGCTCCGAACAGCGATGCCAAGATGGTCGCGAGGCCGTCGCCGAGCAGCGTGCGGTGCAGGCCCGGCTCGGCGATATAGTTGCGGTTGCACGTCGAGCTGATCGCCGAGATGTCGCCGATGTGCTCGATCATCGTCGCGAGCGCGATCGGCATGATCGTGATGATCGCCGTAATCGCGAGTCCCGCGTCAATCCCATTCGTGAACAGGCCGAACACCGTGTTGTCCCACAGCACCGGCAGGCCGATCCACGGCGCGTCCGCCACGGTCGAGAAGTCGCACTCGCCGAGCACCGCCGCGAGCAGGTAAGCCACGATGACGCCCACGAGAATCGGGATGATGCGCACCATCCCGCGGCCCCAGATGTTCACGATGATGATGGCCGCGATCGCCACGACCGCGACCAGCCAGTTCGTCGAGCAGTTCGCGATGGCCGAGCTCGCGAGGATAAGGCCGATGGAGATGACGATCGGCCCCGTTACGACCGGCGGGAAGAAGCGCATGACGCGCTGCGCCCCGAACGCCTTGAACAGCGCCGCGAGCACGAGGTAAAGCAGGCCCGCGCACGCCACGCCGAGGCACGCGTAAGGCAGCAGCTCCGCCTCGCCGTTCGGCGCGATGGCCGCATAGCCCGCGATGAACGCGAACGACGATCCGAGGAACGCCGGCACCTTACCCTTCGCGAGGAAGTGGAACAGCAACGTGCCGAGGCCCGCGAACAGCAGCGTGGCCTGCACAGACAGCCCGGTCAGCACCGGCACCAAGATCGTCGCGCCGAACATCGCGAACATGTGCTGCAGCCCGAAGACCACCATTTTCGGGACACCGAGCTCCCGCGCGTCATACACCGCTCCCGGCGCGTCTTTCGCTCCCATTGTCGGCACTTCTTGCTCTGCCATCAAAACCCCTTCCACTTCCAGGCCCGTTAAAATCTCAACGATTATAATGTAAGCAACGCAAAACGAAACAAGCCCCGAAAGGATTTAACATGAGCGAAGTACACGTCCTCGACCACCCGCTGATTTCCGACAAGCTGGCGCGCATGCGTCGCCGCGACACGTCCTCGCAGGATTTCCGCCAGCTGCTGAAAGAAGTCTCGCTGCTCATGGGCTATGAAATCACCCGCAACTTCGAGACGAAGCAGGTCGAGGTCGAGACGCCGATCTGCAAGGGCACGTTCCCCATGTTGAAGGAGAATTTCTTCACCATCGTGCCGATTCTGCGCGCGGGCATCGGCATGGTCGACGGCCTGCTCGAGCTCATGCCCTTCGCGCACGTCGGCCACATCGGCCTTTATCGCGACGAGGAGACGCACAAGCCCGTCGAGTACTACTACAAGATGCCCGAAGGCGTCGAGAACTCGGTCATCATCGTGGTCGACCCGATGCTCGCGACCGGCGGCAGCGCAGCGGACGCAATCGACAACCTGAAGAGCCGCGGCTGCACGAACATCCGCCTCATGAACCTTGTCGCCGCCCCCGAGGGAGTCAAGGTGATGCAGGAGCGCCACCCCGACGTCGACATCTACGTCGCTTCGGTCGACGAGAAGCTCAACGAGGACGCCTACATCGTCCCCGGCCTCGGCGACGCCGGCGACCGCATCTTCGGCACGAAATAACAACCAGGAGAATCATCCAAGTTGAGCGAAGCGTCCCAGGTTGGCGTTAGTAAGTCAGCGAGCGGCCCTGTGGTGCCGAAGATTGGCTTGAAAGACAAGCGCCGCGCACTTCGGTGCGCAAGCGCAGGCTTGAAAGCCAAGATTCGGCACCACAGGGCCGCGCAGCGTCGAGTACTCCGGTGGCCGCAGGCCACCGGAACAGTTAGATTCCCAAAGCTTTCTTCAGCATCGAAACCCTGCGGCGCGACACGGGAACCTTCTCCTCCACGCCGTTCAACGCAAGCAGCAACGTGCCGCCATTGACGGGCTCGACTTCCTCGACCATCGCGAGGTTCACGAGATAGCCGCGATGCACGCGGAAGAACCCATGCCCGTCGAGGCGCTTCTCGAGCTGCGCGAGACTGACCGTCGAGAAATAACGGTCGGTGTCGGTCTGAAGGTAGGCATAATCGTCGCGCGCCATGACATAGCGAATCTTGTCGATCGAGATGAGGATCTTCTTGCCGCCCTTCTCGACCGAGATGCGCTCGGATTTCTGCGCCTGAACATGCAGCGCGACCTGCTCGCGCACGCGCGCGATGGCCTGCGAAAGACGCTCGGTCTCAACAGGCTTGACCAGGTAATCGACCGCATTCACCTTGAACGCGTCGAGCGCGAACTCGCTGTAAGCCGTCACGAACACGACCGCCGGCGGATACTTCAAATGCTGCAGGGCCTCGGCCAACTTCATGCCCGTGGCCTCGGGCATGTTCACGTCGAGGAAGATGACGTCGCAAGGATATTCCTTCATCTTTTCGATAGCCTCGCGCACGCTGGCAGCCTCGGCAACCACATCGGTCTGCCCGAGCTCATCCAGCAAGAAGCGCAGCTCCGACCGAGCAGGCGCCTCGTCATCAACAATCATCGCTTTAAGCACAGCGATACCTCCTCAACTACATTCAACAGCGCTACTTTATCATATAGCCGCTCACCCCGAAAAATAAACCACTAGCAACAAAAAATCCACCGTTCGCAGGTAACAACAATTGGAGCGTGGCGACGGAACCAGGGAACGCCGTCTCGCAACGAGCCCGCCCCTACGAAAGCTGAAGGTCAGGCGCTAGCCCGCCCCTACGAAAAATCAACCAGCATCAAGTTGCCGATTGCGCGGGCGTAAATCGAGAACGCCTCCTTCAGCAGCTCCTCGCTCATGCCCTCGTCGGGGCCGTGCATGCCGCCGACCCAATCGGGCGATGCGACCCACGACTTCTCGGCGCCGAAGCTGACGCCGGTCTTGAAGCACCGCGCATAGGTGCCGCCCTTCGAGGTCAGCCCTTCCGCATCGTCCCCGGTCACGGATCGATAAGCATCAAGCAGCGCTTGCACCGCCGGCGAATCGGGATCCATCAGGAACGGCTCCTTGTCGTGCTCCATCTCAAAATAGGCGCCAATAGTCGATTCGAACGCCGCCTTGTTCAGCCGCCGTTCGATTCTCTCAGCCGTGATCTTCGTGGGATAGCGCACGTCGATCGTCTGGCGAACGCAGCCGTCCTCCATCGACACCATGCCGCCGATCATGGAGAGCGCCCCGAAATGCTCGTCGCAAGTCGCGATCTCGGCACGAGCTCCGGACGTGTCGTCGAGCAACGCCTTCTGGAAAGCGAGGAACTGCCGCTCCTCTTGCGTGCCAACGCCCTCGTCGAGCAACTGGCCAATGAGCAGCGCGATCGCGTTGACGCCCTGGTCGCAGTCGATCGCGTGCGCCGAGACGCCCCGAGCCTCGATGCGCCGCGTCCCGCCAGGCGCGGCCTCATCCCGCACGACCGCCCATGCCTCACCCGGAACCGCGTTCACCGCCTGGCCGCCGCCGATTTCCAGGATGTCGCCGCCCGCAGCCTCGCCGAACACGGGAGCGCTCACGAGCGTCCCGCTGCAAATCCCCGACTCGCCATAGCCGAGCGGAAACTGACTGTCCGGCGTGAACAGGAACGCAGGGTCGGCGAAGCGCTCGCGATAATGCTCGATGTCCTTCATGTCCGTTTCCTCGTTCGCGCCGAAGATCACGCGCACCGTGTAAGGCAGCCGCTCGCCCCGCGCCGCGCAGCGCTCGGCCCAGAACCGCACCGCGTGAAGCGCCACCAAAAGCGGGCCCTTGTCGTCGATCACGCCTCGCCCGAGCAGATAACCGTCACGCCGTGTGACCGCGAACGGATCGACCGTCCAGCCCGGCCCCGCCGGCACGACGTCGACATGCCCGATGATGCCGAGCTGCACCTCAGATGCACCCGGCAAGTCGGCGAAGCCGACATAGCCGTCGCAATCATGCGCCTCGAGCCCGCAACGCCCCGCAATCGCGAGCGCCCGGTCAAGCGCCTCGCGTGGCCCCGGCCCGAACGGCGCCCCCTCGCGCGCCGCGCCCAAATCCTCGACGCTCTCCACCTCGACGAGCGCCTCGAGGTCCGCCATCACCTCGTCCCAATGGGCATCCCGCCAGTTATCGATCTCGTTCTGCAGCTCGTCCATCTAATCTCCTTTTGGATGTAACGTGGTCAACGCCATCTCGCCATATCTTAGGCTATAATCTCATACCGTGCCCGAGTGGCGGAATGGCAGACGCGGCGGTCTCAAAAACCGTTGGGAAACCGTGAGAGTTCGAATCTCTCCTCGGGCACCATCCGCAAACAAGAAGAGCCTCCCAATGAAGGGAGGCTCTTCTTTTTGACTTGAAGCCGTCTCTTAAAGGGCGAAGTCCTTCTCGCCGTTGAACACGGCCAGCGCATCGGCGACCGAGTAATCAGCCAGCGTGATGGCGCTGATCGCCTTCGTCAGGCGCACCGCCTCGTCGAGCGAGCGCTGGTGGATGTTGCGGCCGGTCGCGTTGCCGCACGCGCCGCCGACATGAATCTGGTCGTGCAGCTGCGTGAGAAACGTCTCGGCGTCGACCGTCGAGCCGCCCGCGCACACGAGACCACAGCGGCCGGAGGCCTTCGTCGCGATGGCCAGCGCCTCGGCCGGCGTGCGCGAATCGTCGCCCTCGGGCTTCGGCGGATTCACCTTCACGAAGTCCGCGCCCAGGCAGAGCGCCACGCCCGCGGCGCCAGCGATCAGGTCCGGGTCCTTCTCAGCCGTGACCGCCTTGCCGCGCGGGTAAATCCAAAGCACGACGAGCAGGCCCTCGGCATGCGCCTGGGCGATCAGGTCGCCAGCCTCGGCCATCATCGTGGCCTCAAATTCGCTGCCGAGGTAAATCGTGTAGCCGAGACCCACGATATTCACGCCGGCGTCGCGCATCGCGAGCACCGTGTCGAGCCCGTAAAGCTGCGGCGAATAGGGATCCTCCTGCGCCGTCTTCACGAGGTTCGTCTTCGAGTTCATCTTCACGAGGTAGTTGATCTCAGGATAATCGGCGGCATACTGCGCAATCAAGCCACGCTGACCGGCCAGAACGCCGCACACGCCCTGCGAGCCGATCTTGAACAGATGCTCGGGCTCGGCGTCAGCCAGGTCGATTTCCTCGCCACCATCATAGAAGTCCTTGTTCAGGTGCTCCACCTTCTGATCGCAGGCGAAAAGCATCAGGCGACCGGAATTGCGCGTCGCCTTCATGTAGTTGTCGATATAGGTCTCGCGCATATCCGGCGAAACATCAACCGGCACCTTCACCTGGTCACGAGTAATAGTAGGCATGTTAACCTTTCCTCCTTAGGGAAGTTTCCACAACCACGTTATTGTAACAGGTTAGAACCAGTCACGTTGACAGACCACATAAGTCTGGTCGAACTCCGTTTGCGACTTCGTGAGGTAAATCACGCCCTCGATAAGCGCGATGACCTCGATGACGGCCGCCGCCAGCCCAAACGTCAAGATTCCGCCGATGATGCTTACCGCCATCATGACGAACCCAGCCTGATTGCAGCCGAGGTAGAACTTGTGAACGCCGAAAATGCCGAGAAAAATCGCGAGCAACCCTGCCGCGACGTGGTCTTTCTGCCGCAACGCCTCAGCGGCATAAATCCTGCGTGCCCGCGCCGAGACCGACCCCGACCGGTCCTCCTGGAGTTGAGGGCCCCGCCAATAGGAACCGTCCTCCTCGCGGTCGAGCATATTCCCCTGCCAATAACCATCGGCCATCAGTCGCGCTCCTTCCCGAGCGCGGCCAAGATCCGCTCGCGGAACACGATTGCCAAAACGGCGATGACGGCAAGCACCGCGAGCACCACGACCGGGCCCACGACCTCTCCGTTCGCGAACCCGCTCGCCGCATACGTCGACCCGATCACGCCGGGAATGCGCCCGACCGTCGTCAGCACGATGAACCGCTTATAGCCCATGTCGGTCAGCGGAACGAGGTAAGTGAACACGTCTTTCGGCATGCCGGGAATCAGGAACAGCACGAACACGACAACGTCGAGCTTGCCCGATTTCTCGAACCGCCGGAACTTGTCGAGGTGCTCGGTCGACACCATGCCCTGCACGAACGGCGCGCCGAGTTTGTGCACGAGCCAGTAAATCGCCGACGACGAGATGACGCACCCGAGCAAGATGACCAACGCGCCGAGCCACGGACCATACATCAATCCCGCCGCGAGCTGCACGACCTCACCGGGGATGAACGCCACCACGATTTGCAGAAACTGCATCCCGAGCAGCATGAACACGCCCGCCGCGCCCGCGTCCTGCACGCGCTCGACGAGCCGGTCGACCCCGCCTTCGGAAAACACGTCCGCGATGTAGGGCCACGCCGCCACCACGATCACGGCCATCAGCACGATGAACGCGACGAGCCCCGCGAACTTGAATGCATTGGAACGGTTCATGCTATTCATCCCCGTGCGCGGCCTTGTCGTATTCCTCTTTGAACGCGGCGAACATGCCGGATGCCCGCCCGAGCTGCTTACCCACGGCATACGTGCCAGCCTCAGCCGCCTCACCCGCGGCCTTCGCCGCTTTCTGGGCTTTCGGCTTCGCCTTTGCGGCGCCCTGCTTCGCCTTGCCGGCAACCGCCGCCGTCGCCTTGCCTGCCGCAGCTGCAGCGCCGCCCTCGGCCGGAATGTCCTTCACGTCGTCCGACACGAGGATCACGCCCGGGTTCTCCGGGTCGTTGGCCGGCCCCTGCTTGAACCCTCGCACGAGTTTGGCGGGAATCTTTCGCTTTCCGAGAATCGCCTTGTTTGCCGCGCCCTCCTCGGTCGTCAGCCACGCGACGTCGCCGGTTTCGCGGTCGAACGCCACGATGTCGACGAACCCGAGCGCATCGCCCGACTCGTCCACAACCGGCATTCCGATCCAAATGACGCACTTCGCCCAATTGACGCCGAGCGCCTTGATCGCACCGCGCTCGGTCGCCTCCGAGTCGTCGCGCACGACGATCTCGCCGCCTTCGACATCGAAGCCGTCCAGCGCGACGAACAGGTCCTTGCGATGGAACATGAGCGCCGCATCCGGCCGCTTCACCAAAAAGCCGATGCATCGCCGCTCGGACGGATGAAACACGAACCTGCGCACCTTGCCGATGCGCTTGCGTTTCTTGCCGCCCACGACCTTCATCCCGAACAGCTCTTTCGTTGTAATCAGCTCGCCCATGGCACCTTCCATAATATGCAGATGGAACAGGACGAGCCTGTTCCATCTGGCTTCAACCTATTGAACGCAGCCTATTTCACTATTTCACTGCGTGCTTGGCTTCCTCCGTCGCGTCCTCGACGGCGTCAGCCGCGCTCTCGACCACATCGCCAGCGGCTTCCTTGGCCTTCTCGGCATTCTCCATGACCTGCGCGGCAATGCGCTGACGCGCCGCCTCGATCTTCTCGCGCAGCTCGTCGGGGTCGGTGTCGTTCGCCTTGCCGGCAACTTCCTTGACCTTGCCCTGAGCGTCGTTGATGAACGCCTCGCCCTTCTCGCGCGCCGCCTGATAGGCATCCTGCGCGGAACCCGGGAACCCGGCGCCGAAATCCTTCGCCTCGCCAGCAATCGCGTTGGCCTTCTCGGCAACCAGAGCACGCGTCTTCTCGCCCGTGTAAGGCGCAAACGCCAGAGCTGCCGCAGCGCCGAGCGCGCCACCAATCAGAAATGCACTAACCCTGCCCATGAAAACCTCCTAATCGAAAACTAACGTGGTTTCATTATACGCAACCACATCGAACTGCACCCTAACAAGTTGCCGTTTCGTTGCCTGCCAAAACATCCTGTAGGGGCGGGCTATTGCCCGCCCGCCTGCCACGGTTGACGAACGGGCGCGTTAACCCACATACTGCGAAACCAATTCGTCGAGCACTTGCGGCAACGTCAACCCCGCCGCCTCGACCGCAGCCGGGAACAGCGAGTGATTCGTCATGCCCGGCGACACGTCGACTTCGAAGCAGCGCGCGCAACCGCCGTCCCAAATCATGTCGATTCGACCGAGGTCGACAACGCTGTAAGCCCGATAGACCTCGAGCGCCGCGCGCTCAATCTCGGCGCGGATCGCCTGCGCCTCCTCCTCATTCGCCCAGAGCGAATCGAGTCGCACAGGGCAGTAAAAGTCGACGAGCTCGTGGTTCATGCGCGCCTCGGTGTCGAAGAACTTGCGCTTCGGCACGATCTCGACCGGCGGCAGCGCCCGCGCATCCCAGCCGGTGCCGATGATCGACACCGACAGCTCGACGCCCTCGACCCACTGCTCGATGTTAACCGCGTCGTCGTAAGACAGCGCGTCCAGAATCGCCTCGCCGAGCTCGTCCTGCGAGTCCACGCGATGAATGCCGAGCGCCGACCCGCCGTGCGCCGGCTTCACGCACACGGGATAGCCGCCCGGGATGCGCTCGCCAACCAGGTCGAGCGCCGATGCCGCGCCCATCTTCTTGAACGCGTCGGCCGCGATGTAAACACCCGGAGGCCACGACGCCACGCCGTCGACCTCGCCCGAAATCTGGCGATACTTCGCAACCGACGAGTGCAGCGCGTCCTTGTTCCACGACCGGTGGCACACGCTCGCCGGCGACCCGACGAAGGGAATCTCCAGGAACTCGAGCAACGACTGGATCGTGCCGTCCTCGCCGTGCTTTCCGTGCAGGGCGTTGTAAACGACATCCGGCTTCTCGGAGCGCAGCGTCGGCACGAGCGCCTCGTTCGTGTCGAGCGGCACCGTGCGATGCCCCGCCTCCTCAAGCGCCTCGCACACGTTCTTCCCGCTTATCAGCGAGAACTCGCGCTCAAACGACGAGCCGCCCATCAATACTGCAACCTTGGCCATGCTTACTCCTTAATCGCGCCAGCCGCGATGAATGCTCGATACAATTCCAACCGATCTTCGATTACCTCCGCCAGACGGCGAATCGCCTCCCGGATATTCTCCGGGGACTCGAACGAGAAATTCAACCGCATCGAATTGCGCCCGCGCTGCCCGTCGGGGAAGAACGCGTCGCCCGGCGCGTAAATCACGCCATGGTCGAGCGCCTCCGCGAGCATCGAGTTCGCATCGACGTATTCCGGCAGCGTCGCCCACACGAAGAACCCGCCCTCGGGATGCGTCCACTCGACCTCGGGCGGGAAGAACTCCTCCATCGCCGCGAGCATCGCGCGCCGCCGTTTGTCATAGGTCTTCACGAACTTCTGCAGCGTGTGCTGCCACGGCGTGTCGGCGAAGTAAGCCGCCGCCATCGCCTGGTCGAACATCGACCCGCACAGGTCGGTTCCCTGCTTGGCGAGGTTGATCTTGCCGATAACGCCCGGAGGCGCCATGATCCACCCGACGCGCAGCCCCGCCGCGAACATCTTCGACACCGTGCCGAGGTAAACCACCGAATCGTCGAGCGCGCGCATCGGAAGGCAATGCCCGCCCTCGTAACGCAGCCGCCCGTAAGGGTCGTCCTCAACAATGACGAAGTCATATTCATGCGACAGCTCGATCATCCGCTTGCGCCGCTCCGGCGACATCGTGACGCCGCCCGGGTTCTGGAAGTTCGGAATCGTGTAAAGGAACTTCAACTTCGGGTTGCCGCGCCCGATGCGCTCGAGCTCCTCTTCGAGCAAGTCCATCCGCATGCCCTCGTCGTCGAACGGAACCGTGCGGATGTCGGGCTCGTAAGCCGAGAACGCCTGCAACGCGCCGAGGTAGGTCGGCCCTTCCGTGATGACGATGTCGCCCGGGTCGCAAAACGTCTTCGCCACGAGGTCGAGCGCCTCTTGCGCGCCCGTCGTGATGATGACGTTTTCCGGTTTGTGGCGGATGCCGATGTCGCGCACGATGTCGCAAAACACTTCCGCCGCCGCGGGAAGCCCGTTCGTCCCGCCATATTGCAGCGTGACGGCTTGCTGGTCGATCGCGGCCTTCGCCGCCTTGCGCACGGCGCTCTTCGGGAGCAGCGACACGTCCGGCATGCCGCCCGCCAGCGAGATCACGTCCTCGCGCGTCGCCGCCGCGAACAACAGCCGCACGGCCGATGGCCGCATTTTCTTGATGCGTTCGGCAACCTTGTCGGGCGCCGTTTCAAATGTGATATGCGCGTCTTTCATGCTGGTTCTTTCATGCCGCGTTCGTCATGCAAGACAGGTTATCACCGCCATGTTAAGAAAACGTGTCGCATCTCCGAACGCGCGTAACGCTTCAAGGTCGTCCCGAAACCCGAGCTCGATCCGCGCAAGACCGGCCGTCTTGTCGACCCACTCAGTCGTCCCGACGAACGTGGTCGACGTCGCAGCGCCGCGGTCGCCGCGCACCTGCTCGCTGATGGCCACGTGCTCGAGAAGATGCGGCACGGAAGTCGCCCCGATCACATCCCCGAACACCTGCCCGACATCGTTCACGCACGCATGATGCGGCAAGTCGGGGTATTGCCCCGTCACGAACGCCGCCAGCTTCGGCGACGTCCGCCGAAACCGCTCGTCGGGAATCGCCACCTCGCACACGATCCGCCCCGTCCGCACCACGATCTCACGCACCTCGATCGGATTGCCCGGAACGCTTGTCGACGACGTTTGTCCCGCCGCCGCAGTCGATTCGCCGCGCGCGATTGCGGAACAAACGTCGTCGACAAACGTTCCGCTATCCATTGGACTCCTCGCCCCAGGTCGGCGTGTTGTCCTCGACAATGATGTCGGAGATCGGCATTTGCTTCATGTCCTCCTTGGCGTCGCGGGCATCGCCCTCCGGCTCGCCCTGCTGCTCCGCCGGCTGCTCCGGCTCGGGCTCGGCGGACGACGATGACGACTGCGGTTCAGGCGCAGGCACGGGCTCCGGCTCAGGCTCCGGCGCCGTGAGCAACCCATCATTCATCGCGACCCGGCTGAACGCTATCGACTTATCCGTGATGGGAACGGACGCGCCGTTGAAAAGGCAATGCAACCGGAACGCCACATCATCCCAAACGTTGCCCCACTTCGTGAAGTCGCCGCCATCGGTAATGACGAGCGTGCCGCGGTCGTCGCTGAACCAATAACGCCCCTGACCCTCCAAGTCGCCGATCTGATAATCGATCGTCTTGGCATCAGGGTCGATTTCATAAGAGTAAGCCGTGTTCGCTTCGAAGACGATCTTCCCGTCCTCGAACGTGACCGGCACCGATGTGCCATAGGCATACCACGTCCCCTGCATGTCGGCCGCATCGTCGTAACGCATCCACCGATCCCACGAGAACACCGCCGCGCACACTGCGAGCGCGACGACGAGAGCCACCGCAATGGCGATCCCGATGCGCAGCCCCCATCGCTTCTTCTTCGGTTTGCCTTCGCCGTCGCCGGAACCATCGCCCGCATCCGCATCGTCAGGCTCGTTCGATTTCAACCGCGACGAGAACGACTCTTTCGAGGGAGCGACGATCGGCCGCGTCTGGGCCGCCGGGGAAACGGCCGGCTTGACTTCATCCGACCCCTCCGCGACCGGCGCGCCAATAGGCGCAGTGAGAGACGAGGTCAAAGACGCCACGGCTTTCCCCTCGGCAACCGGCTTCCCCTTGACGCTGGGCCGAGCCTTCGCGGCCGCCTTATCCTTGGAAGCAGGCTCGCCCTGGTTGACAGGGCTTGCCGTCTCCCGAGCCGCAAGATCCGCGACGACCTTTCCCTCGGCCGCCACCCCCTCACTCTTCTTGGTTTTTGCGCGAGACTTCTTCTCGACGCGCCGCTTGTGCACGTCGTTCTTCTTGAAAACCCGGGATTTCGAATCGTCTTTAGCCATACGTCATTTCAAGCTCTATCGGCTCTAACTAGCCAATATTTTACTCCACCGAATTCGCCGCCATCGTCAAACACACCTTTAAGCCGTCCTATCCGCAAAAACTTACAGAAAACCGCGACCAGCCTGCAAGTTTTTTCGGGTAGTACAGCCCCGTCAAATCACGCCAAGCCCCTGACCAGGCACGATGCAAAACGCGTCCTCGCACTTCGCTCGTTTTTCGCCCAAAATCCCGTCCTAACCGTAAAAACTTGCAAGGCAACTCCCCATCCCTGCAAGTTTTTGCGGTTAGGGCATCACGTGACGCCGCGGAGGTGCAACATAAGGGCGCAACAGCGATACCAGACGCCGCTGCCACGCCCATACATACAAAACACGCGCGAGACAAACGCTAGGCAGTCAAGTCCCACGCGCGCCGCCTTAAATCCGCCCCCCACAACCGGAGAAAAAACGCTAGGCAGCCGAGCCCCACGCGCACATCACCTCAACCCGCCTCCCCCCACAATCGGAGAAGAAAACGCAGCCCCGAGCCTGGAGGTCGCCTTCGCCGCTTGCGCAGGCAGGCAAGACGCCGCAATTAGCGCAAACGCCATGCTGCCGAGCAGCTGCAGGCGAAGGCAACCTCCGGGCTCGGGGCGACCAAGTCGATAAATCACTCAGGCTCGATGACCTCAACGCCACCCATATAGGGCACCAGCACATCCGGCACCTTAATTGACCCATCAGCCTGCTGGTAATTCTCGATGATGGCCGCCATGGTGCGCCCGACAGCGAGCCCCGAGCCGTTCAGCGTGTGCACGAAACGCGACCCCTTGAAGTTCGCCGGGTCCTTGTAGCGCATGCCCATCCGGCGCGCCTGGAAGTCGACGCAGTTCGAGCAGCTCGAGATTTCCTTGTAGTCGTTGTAGCACGGCAGCCACACCTCGAGGTCGTAAGTCTTCGCCGCCGAGAACCCGACGTCGCCCGTGCACAGCGTGATCACGCGATAAGGCAGGCCGAGCAGCTGCAGGATGTTCTCGGCGTCGGCGACCATGGCCTCGAGCTCGTCGAACGACTTCTCCGGCTCGCACACCTTCACCATCTCGACCTTGTCGAACTGGTGCACGCGGATGAGCCCGCGCGTGTCGCGCCCGGCCGAGCCCGCCTCCTCGCGGAAGCACGGCGTAAACGCGCAGTAATGCTTCGGCAGTTCGGAAACGTCGAGCGTCTCGTCGGCATGCAGGTTCGTGAGCTGAACCTCGGCCGTCGGGATGAGGTAAAGGTTGTCGCCTTCCTTATCGGAAGCGCCCTCCATGTCGGTCGCGAACGTCTTGAACATGTCGTTCTCGAACTTCGGCAGCTGGCCCGTGCCCGTCATCGTGCGCGCATTGGCCATCGCCGGCAGCCACCATTCTTTGTAGCCGCGCGACGTGTGCGTGTCAGCCATGAAGTTGATGATCGAGCGCTCGAGACGCGCGCCCATCCCGCCGAGCACGATGAAACGGCTCGCCGCGAGCTTCACGCCACGCTCGAAGTCGATAATCCCGAGCTCCGGCCCGAGGTCCCAGTGCGCCTTCGGCTCGAAGTCCCACTCGCGAGGCGTGCCCCAACGGCGCACCTCCGGGTTATCGTTCTCGTCCTTACCGACCGGCGTGGAGGCGTCCGGCATGTTGGGCGTGTGAAGCAGCAGGTCGCGCAGCTCCGCGTCGATGCGCTCCCGCGTCTCGCCCGCGCCCTCGAGCTCGGCCTTGATCTCGGCGACGCGCGCCTTCGCAGCCTCGGCCTCGTCGCGCTTGCCATCCTTCATGAGCGCGCCGATCTGCTTCGACAGCGAGTTACGCTCAGCCTGCAGCGCCTCTTCCTTCTGAATCGCCTCGCGGCGCTCTTCGTCGAGGCGCGAGAAACGCTCGCCGTCCCACTCGGCATTGCGGTTGCGCATCGCTTCAGCGACCGCTTCTTGGTTTTCGCGTACAAACTTGATGTCCAACATGGAAACTCTCCTTCTTTGCAACGCCAGTCATGTTACCATTCGGAGCATGGACTTCACAGAGATATACCATTTCCTCTTCGAAACGTACGCAGGCATCGGCGTGCTCGTCGCCGCGTCGCTCGTTCTGTGCGTCATCATTGCCGCCATCCTCGAGTGGCGCACCCGCAGGACCTACAAGGACCGCGGCCCCAAACAAGAAGAAGACGAGTGGGCCTTGTTCGACGAATGAGTTAAGGGGTCGTTTCGTTTCACTCGTTTTGCAAAATGAGTGAAACGAAACGACCCCTTAACTCATTTTGGGGCCTATTGCAGCAGAGCGGCAACCTTCCCCAGCAAGGGCTCGAAGCTCACGCCGCGCTCCTGGAAGTGAGGCTGCTTCGTCGAAACCTCGATCGCGTCGCGAGTGAGTGAGCCGGCAAACCAAGCGGATTCGTAAAGATCGCGGCCAGCGATGATGCTCGCGAGCAAGCACGAGCAGTAAAGGTCGCCCGTTCCATGCAGGAAATAGGGGATGAACTCGTTGCGGACCTCGAACACATCGCAGTCGACGCCGCCGACGAAGTTGCGGATCACGTCCTCGCCTTCGCGCTGGATGCCCTTGAGCACCACGTTCTTCGCGCCCTTCGAGATCAACGCGTCGATGAGCTCCTTGGCCGCATCGTCGGAAATGTCGGTGCCGGTCCACTCACGGTCGAGGATGATCGCGGCCTCGGTCAAGTTCGGCGTCAGCACGTCGGCGTCGCCGGCGAGTTCGGCCATCGCAGCGCAGAGCTCCGGCGTGTAAGTCGGGTAGACCTTGCCGTGGTCAGCCATGACAGGATCGACGACCTTCAGCGCGTTCGGGTATTTCTGGTAAATGCTGCGAATCGTGTCGACCTGTTCGGGCGCGCCGAGGAAGCCGGAGTAAACCGCGTCGATCTCGATGTTGATGTTGTCCCACGCCGCGAGGTAATCGGCGAGGATGTCGGTCGTGTCGTGCATGTACCACCCAGGGCAGGCCGTGTGCGAGCTGAACAGCCCGGTCGGCACGGGGCAGACGTCGGCGCCGGCGGCCGACAGCACCGGAATCGCGATGCCGAGCGAGCACTTGCCATAGCCGCACAGGTCGTGCACGGCGGCGATGCGCGGGATGTAGTCGCCCTTGCGCTGGTAAAGCGTGGGCGTGTTCGGATGTTGCGTGACAGTCATGTTACTTCCTTCTCTCGTTATGACTTCGAAGAAGTATAGCCCCGCCAGATTGCCATGGCGTTTCGAATTGACGATAGCTGGCTATCGTATCGAACTACACAGGGGGACGGTTCTTTTGTGTAATGCGCGAACAACGCTTCGATCCCGATGGCCTTCTGCGCATTACACAAAAGAACCGTCCCCCTGTGTACGACCCCCTGACTCATTTCAAAAAAGCGGCATTCAGCGCAATGGCGACGATGGCGACAACCGCCGCGGGCATGAAGTCGACGCGCAAGGGAACCAGCACGAGCAGCGCGATGAGCGCGACCACGAGCACGCCTCCCGCAACGCGCAGCAAAATCGGGTGCGGCCGCTCGGGCGCTCCAAGCTGCCAGAACGCATACCACCACACGAGCGCCGCGACCGCGAGCGCGATTCCAATGAGCGCGCAATTCGCAACCGAAAATGCAAGCCCCACGAGAATGCTCGCGACGAGAATCCCGACCGGCGGCCAGAACGCCGCCACGAGCGCGAGCACCGCGGCGGCCACAGCCGAGACGACGGGAGCCGAGTCCTGACCGAACAGCGGCGCCGCGCCATAAAGGTGGGACACCGCGAAGAACCCGAGGTAAGCGACGAGCCCGGCCATGCCCAAACGCTCGACGAGCCACGGCCAGCGACCGGAGAGCCGCTCGCCCGCCCAACCGCCGAAGCTTCCCGCAAGACGCCGCGCGAAACCCGGCCCGCGGCGATACGCGGCTTCCTCCTCGCCATCCAGCTCGTCCTCGTCGCCATCGAGCAATCCGAGCGCATCCTGCACCACGACCGCCAGCTGCTCTTTGCCAGCGACGGCATCGCCCAAGAACTTGTCGAGCTCTTTCTTGAATTCGGCGACGCTCGCATAACGTCGCTTCTGATCGGGGTCGAGCGCGCGGAACACCACATCATCGACTTGGTCGTCAACGTCGTCCCAACACAGCGACGGCACCACGATCTCCGCTCCCTCGATCGCCGCCTCCGCATCGGCCAGGTTCGCCGCTCGGAACGGATTGTCGCCGGTCAGCATCTCGTAAACGACCGACGCGAGCGACCACTCGTCCGTGCGCGCGTCGAGCGGCTCACGCCGCATCTGCTCGAGCGGCATATAGCCGATCGTGCCGCCGCCAGCCGTGCCCGTCCCCGCCGCGTCCGCAAGCGTCGCGAGCCCGAAATCAGTCACCTTCGCCTGGCCATCCGCATTGATCAGGATATTGTCAGGCTTGATGTCGAGGTGCAGCACCCCCGCCTTATGCGCCACCGCGAGCGCGCCCGCCACCGCATCGAACACGGCCGCAACCACGTCAAGCGTCAAATAGTCTTCGTAATCGGCAAGCAGCTGCGTCAACGTGATGCCCTCGACATACTCCATGATGAGATAGGCGATCTGCCCGCGCACCTCGAAATCGAACACGCCGACGATGCGCGTGTCCTGCAGCTTCGCCGCCGTGCGCGCCTCGTCGAGCCCCGGGATGTGCGCAAGCGACGTCACCGGCTCGGCCGGCGCAGCAGGCTCATCATCCGGCCCCATCTCGATAGGGGGAACCTCCGGCCCCACGCCGTCCTCCCAACCCTCATCGAGGAACTCGTCCCACGGCTGCACGCCATGCCAGCGGTCGGCCGTCGAGCCGGAAAGCGACGGCGCATGAGCAACCGCATCGGCGCCCGGCAAACCCGCGCGCTGCGCATCAGCCTCCGAAAGGCCGATCGTCTTGATCGCGACCTTGCGCTGGATCCGCGGGTCCCACGCAATGCGCACCGTGCCGAACCCGCCCGCACCCGCCGTGCCAAGCGGCTCGTATCGATCGAGTATGAGATCACTTCGAGTCATGATGCCCCATCATACCAGGTGCCAGACAGCCGTCCGCGCGGATGAGAAAATGCGCCCCGACCCCGTCGCCCCACCCGTGAGCTATGCGCTAACTACGATCTAGTAATAACGATAATACGCCGCGCAGGACCCTTCGCTCGACACCATGCAGGGGCCGATGGGGTTCTCGGGCGTGCAGACCTTGCGGAACAAGGGACACTCATTCGGCGCCATGACACCGCGCAGGACGTCACCGCAACGGCAGCCTTTCGGCTCGACCGTCGGCTCGATGTCAGGCTGGAAGCGCGCGACCGCATCGAACGCCGCGAACTCTTCGCGCAACCGATAACCGCTGCCGGGAATGTCGCCGAGCCCGCGCCACGTCGCCGTGCATGTCTCGAACACCTCGTCGATCGCGGCGACTGCATGCGGATTGCCCTCGGGCATCACGCCGCGCGCATAGGCGATCTCGATCTCGTGACGCCCCTCGTGCAGCTGCCGCATGATCATCGCAACGCCCTGCAGCACATCGACCGGCTCGAACCCGGTGATAACGCCCGGCACGCCATATTTCTCGGCAAGGAACTGATAAGGCGCCGCACCGATGATCGTGCTCACATGGCCCGGCAAGATAAGCGCGTCGATCTTCAGCTGCGGATCGGCCACGATGGCCTCGAGCGCGTTCGGCATGTTCTTATGCGCCGCGAAAATGCTGAAATTCGTCAGCCCGAGGTCAGCCGCGCGTTTGACCGCGCGCGCCACCAAGGGCGTCGTCGTCTCGAACCCGACGCCGACGAACACGACCTGCTTGTCGGGATTGGCTTCCGCAAGCGTCAACGCGTCAAGCGGCGAATAAACGATCTGGATGTCACGCCCGGCCGCCTGCTCGGCAAGCAGGCTCGACGTGGATCCCGGCACGCGCGTCATGTCGCCGAACGTGGCGATGGTCACGCCCGGCACGCGCGCGAGCGCAATGACCGTGTCGATGTCCCGGTTGCACGTCACGCACACCGGGCACCCCGGACCACTCGCAAGGCGCGTGCCCTCAGGCATCAAATCGCGAATGCCCGCACGCGCGATCGACACCGTGTGGGTGCCGCACACCTCCATGAGCGTGGCCCCTCCCTCCGGAGTGAAGCTCTCGATTGCCCGCACGAGATTGCGCGCGAGCTGAGGATTCTTGAATTGAGCGAGCTCGGCTGCCAGGTCGCCGGCCATTACGCACCCGCCCCCGCGAGCAGCGGGTCATCGATCATGTCAGACATGTCCTTGATGAGGTCGAGCGTCTCGGCGGCATATTGCTCGTCGACGACCTCGATCGCAAAGCCGGCATGCACGAGCACGTAATCGCCCACGCCCGCCTGCGGAGTCAGGTCAATCGCGATGTCGCGCTCGGCGCCCATCGCGCTCACATGCGCCATGCCCTCGGACTTGATTTCAGTAATCTTCATAGGTATCGCTAAACACATATGCAGTTCCTCTCGTTTTGCGCCCATTCTAGCGCGGAGCCGCCGCAACAACCGCTTGCCCGAAAGAAACACATCCGTCATTGGGCGGCAAATTGCCGTTGACGGCAACTGTGAAGCCGCGCGAGCCCAGCTCGCGCGCCGATTCCTCAAGCAGATAGCGGTTCATGAAGCACCCGCCCGACAACGCGACCAAGCTGATGTCATACATAGCACGCGCCAACTCGACAACCTGCACGACCACATCGACAACCGCCCGGTGGAACCTGAGGGAGATCTCCCCCGCCGGCACGCCCGCCACGATGTCGTCGAGCACCGCACGCAGCACCGGCTCCGCATCGATCAGCACGACCGACGTGTCATGCGCCGTGCTCTTCTCGGTCGCCGCGTTCTTCGTGATCGTGAACGCATACCGCTCGTCATCCGCGACACACTCGGCTGCACGCGCCGCGTCGAGCAGAATCGCCGGCTCGCCCTCGTAAGTCGGCTCGACGCACACGCCGAGCAACGCCGACACCGCGTCAAACAACCGACCCGCCGACGACGTGTAAGGCGTGTTCAGACCGCCCTCGATCATCTGCCCGCACACATCGGCCTGCGCGCCCAGCGCATCGAGCGCCACCTGCGCACCCGGATGTTCGAGCAGGTCATAGGCCCACAGCACGCCGTAAGCCATGCGCAGCGGATGCTTCACGCACGCCGCCCCGCCCGGCATCGGCACGTAAGCGAAATTCGCAAACCGCTCGTAATCGACCTGGTTCGCGATAAGCACCTCGCCGCCCCAGATCGCACCATCGGCCCCGAATCCCGTGCCGTCAAGCGCGACTCCGATTGCCGGCCCGAAAAGCCCGTGCTCGCCGAGCACCGAAGCGACATGCGCATGGTGGTGCTGCACCTCCGTGAGCGGCAACCCCGTGCGAAACGCCTCGCCACGAGCCCACTTCGACGCGAGATACTCCGGATGCAAGTCACACGCGAGCACGCGCGGCTCCACACCGAACAGCTTCTCGAACCGCGCCTTCGACTCAAGCCAGGCATCGTTCACGTCAGCATCTTCCATGTCCCCAACATGCTGCGACACGAAGGCCTGCCCGTCACGCAGGAAAGCGAACGTGTTCTTCTGCTCCGACCCCGCCGCGAACACGACGGGCTTCTCGGCCGCATCCTCGCCAACCGGCTTGGCCGGCACCGGCACCGGTGCATATCCGCGCGCACGGCGGATGAACTGGATCGCCTCGTCGTCGCCGAGCCTCACGACGCGCACGACCGAATCGTCGTAACGCGACAGAATCTCGCGGTTGTTGCCGAGAACCGCATCGGCGATGCCCTCGAACTTGGAAAGCGCCTCCGCATCGTCGATCACGATGGGCTCGTCATGAACGTTGCCCGACGTCATCACGAGCAGCGCCGACCCCGTCGCCTCGAGGAAGTCCTGCGCGAGCAGCGCCTGAACGGGCGTCGCAGGCAGCATGACGCCGAGCTCGGGCAGCCCGTCTGCCAGCCCCTCGGTCACCGTCGCGCCGGCGCGCTTGCGCAGCAGCACGATCGGCCGCGCCGTCGACTTCAACAGCGCCTCTTCCGCTTCCGAAACCTCGCACACCTCGCGCGCCGCCTCGACGCTCGCCGCCATAACCGCCAGCGCCTTCCCATCGCGCCGCTTACGCCGCCTCAGCTCCGCAATCGCCTCTGGATTGCCCCCATCGCACACCAGATGGAACCCGACGAGCCCCTTGACGGCAAGAATCTCTCCAGCCCCCAAAACCTCAACGCACCCGCGCAAAACAGCATCGGAGCCCTCAAGGCCGCCCGCCCAAACAACCTCAGAAGAGCAGCCTCGGCCCGCCGGGGGTTGCTCACAAAGCGAGTTCCGCAGCGAAGCGAGGACTGTCTGAGCGACTGAGCTACCCCCGGCGGGCCGAGGCGGACAAGCAAAAGAAACCGCCGGCCCGCACTCAAAGCAAGCATCCGGCTGCGCATGAAACCGCCGGTCACCCGGATCGGCATATTCCGCCGCGCACACCGGGCACATCTCGAACTCGCACATCGAAGTAGCCGCCCGGTCATAAGGCAGCGAATCAATGATGGTGAACCGCGGCCCGCAGTTAGTGCAGTTGATGAACGGATAACGGAACCGCCGATCGCTCGGATCGAACAGCTCGCGCATGCAGTCGTCGCAAATCCCCAAGTCGGCCGACACCAGCGTGCCCTCGTCAGCCGCCCCGCCGTCGGACTCGCGAATCTCGAACCCCTCGCAATCCTGCAGCGGCACCTCGGCGAGCTCGACCTCGCTGATCTTCGCCGCCACCGGCGGATTCATGTGCAGCTCGTTCACGAACTCGTCGAGCAGCTGGGTTTCCGCCTCCGCATGAATGAAGACGCCGTCGAGGTCGTTCAGCACCCACCCGTTCACGAGATAACGCTTCGCCAACCGATAAACGAATGGCCGGAACCCGACACCCTGCACGATGCCGCGCACCCGAATGTCCAGCGCCTCAACCATGATTTAATCGATCGCTCGCTCGCGCTCGATTTCCGTCAAGACGTCGTTGATGACGATGGCCAGCCGACGCAGCGTGACAGCCGCATTGTCGGAAAGATGCAGGTGCAGGCAGCGGCGCCCACGCTCGGCGAGCGTCAACGCGTCGCCCGTCGCCTGCGCCTCGGCCAGCTCGCCCAAGCTCGCAGCCGGCTGCCCTTCGAGAATCACATCCTCGGCCTCGTCGGCCGACAGCACGAGGAACACGCCCTTGTCGGGACCGCCCTTCTGAAGCTGCCCGGTCGAATGAAGGAAGCGCGGCCCCACCTCGAGGCACGACACGCACCCGCTATGCGCGGCAACCGTGCGGCGAATCGCCTCGAGCGCCTCGCGTCGCCTTTCGCCCGTGAACGGCAGAAACGCGTTTATCGCAAAATAATCATCGGGGCGCATGCTCGCGAACAGGCCCTTCAAAGCGCCGCGCACGTCCTGTGCCTCTGCGCAGCATGCCGAACGATGCACCTTCGCCGTGCCGAACTTGGCGCCGCCAGGAAGCTCGCCGATAAAATCGGGCTCCGGCAGCCCCGCATCCAAAATCTCGAGCACGCGAGCCTTCGCCGAAGCGACATCGGGCTGGTCGAACGGGCTCACCTGCATGAGCCACCCGCACATCGCCGTGGCATATTCCCACATCACGAAATGCTCGGCCAGGTCGTAAACCGAATCGAGCTGGTAATCCATGCGGGGAATGGCGAAATCGATCACGGAAACCGCCCTGTCGAACTGGCGCTGCTCGTCAGCCGAATCGCATCCGACACGATAGGTCACAGCCATGCGATCCTCGACGGGCTCCGCGAGCAGAAGCGCATCCACCTCGAGGAACGGCAGGATCCCCTGGCCGTCCTTGCCGGTGCTCTCCGCCACGAGCTGCTCGGTCCACAGACCCAGCGCCCGCGCGCGCTTCGGGCAGATGAAAGCGAGCTTGCCCCGCCCCGCCTTGTAATTGTCGAACATGAACGCCGCAAGCTGAATCGCCGGGTTCTCGAACGCGTCCTGGCTGCAGCGCTTCTCCGCTTCCTCCGCGCGAGCCACGAACTTCTTCACGTCAATGCCGGCAAGCGCCGCCGGGAACAGACCAAACACGGAAAGCGCCGAGAAGCGGCCACCGACCGTCGGCTCGCCACGCAAAATCGCCGCCCAGCCCTCTTCCTTGGCGCGCTCCTCGAGCGGCGAACCCGGATCCGTGATCGCAACCAAATGGTCCAAGAACTTCTTCTCGGTCATCTCCGAGAGGAACGCTTCGCGCAGCGCCGCCAACATGCAACGCATCTCGAGCGTGCCGCCGCTCTTCGACGACACGACGACGAGCGTCTTCTTCAAATCGCACGCCGCGAGCGCCTCGCGCAGGCGCACCGGCGAGTCGGAATCCATCGTGCGCAGCCTCATTTGCGGGTTCGCGTCCTTGATGAACTTCGTCATCGTCATCGACGCCTGCGTGGAACCGCCCTGCCCGATCAGCAGCACGTCCTCCATGCCCTCGCTCACGAAGTGCTCGGCGAACTTGCGGATCTTCTTGATCTTCACCGGCGGATCACTCGCCAGGTCGGCCCACCCCATGAAGTTCTCGGCGCACTCGCGCGCCTCATCCGAAAACACGTAAAGCGACGCATCCTTCGCATGCACGCGACTCGCAACCCTGTTTTCGACCAGCACGCTCTCCGATGGATACCCTGCCATCACAATCCTTCTTCCCTCATTTTGCATGCAGCCATCTTACCAAACAGCGAAAACGATGCGGCATTCTCCTCCACAACCGTTTCTTCATGGGAAGCGACATGTCAAGCTGCGCGTCGACAATCTCGGAAAAGCGGCCGTTTCGCGCAAAGGGAAGCATGATGCTCGTCGGCATGAAATTGCGCCCGCAACCGAAGATCGTGATGCCGCTCTGTGAAATCACGTTGAGCGCGCCGGTCGACAGCGTAATGTCGAGGTTCGCGAGAACGATGCAAGCAAGGCCATCAAGTTCGATCTGAAGCGGCTTCTCATCGCATTCGCGTTGCACCATAAGCTGGCCGCTTTTGACGTGAACCTCCGCTGCACTGTCGATAGTCAGGGTCCTGAAAGCCACAAGACACCTCCCGCAATCGCATTTTATGCAAACTACCAGGCAATACGTAGTATATTCATCCAAACAGGAGCAGGATTTCGGAAACGATCGAAAAACCGCTCCAACAGAGAGGTTCTGAGGTGCCAATGTTGCGATTATTTGGCAATGGAAATGTAAATAACACCAGGTAAACTTCGAGAAATAGCGGAACGGCTACCAAGCCTCTGATAATCTAGGTTATGCGAAGCAGGGATACGATCGGGAAGCGCATCTGGGGCTCGCGCGGGAATACCTCGCCGACCAGCGCTTCGTTGACCATTACGACGGCGCGTGCGGCGAGGGCGCGACCGAGTTCCTGGCGCAGGCGCTCGAGGCGAACCTGTGAGATTCCACGAAAGGCCCCCACAAGGGCGATTTTCGTCCACGAGGTTGTCTGGCGTGTCCAAAAATGCGCCTCGTGGGTTCGTTTTGAGGGGTGCAAGCGCGAGCGATCCCCGAAAATGGCCCCACGATGCGCGATTTTGGACAGAGCCACCAAGCCCCTGATAATCTAGATTATGCGGAACCCTTATGCCCCCATATCGCTAGACGCCGTTTTACCGAAACTGCGCGCCGACGTCATGGCCGACATCGCCCTCCAATCAAGCCAACACGGCAGCGAGCTCCTTCAGCCGCGCACGCGACTCGCCATCAAGCGCGCTCTTGATGCTCACGATGGGCTCGACGATCTCAACGCCCTTGCACGCCTCGAAACGCGCCCGCATCGCCTTCGCGGCATTGGGCGCCCAGGTGCCGTTCTCGATCAGCGCCACGCGGCGGTTCTGGTAAGCATGATCGGCCAAATGGTCGATGAACGTCTTCATGAACGGGAACATGTCGCCGTTGTAAGTCGGGCTCGCGCACACGAGCGTGCCATAGCGGAACGCATCCTCGACCGCCTCGGCCATGTCGTCGCGCGCAAGGTCGGTCACGGCAACCTTCGGGCAACCGGCAGCCAGCAACTCGCGCTCAAGCAGCTCCACGGCCTCGGCCGTGTGCCCGTAAATCGAGCAATAAGCAATGGCGACACCCTCGGATTCGACCTCATAAGCGGCCCACGTCCGGTAAAGCCCCACATAATAATCCAGGTTCTCGCTCAGCACCGGCCCATGCAGCGGGCAAATCGCGCGCACATCGAGCGCCGCCACCTTGCCGAGCGCGCCCGTCACTTGCTTGCCGAACTTGCCGACGATACCGAAGTAGTAACGCCGCGCCTCGCACGCCCAATCCTCATCGACGTCGAGCGCCCCGAACTTCCCGAACGCGTCAGCCGAGAACAGCACGCCCGCCGTCGCGTCATAGGTCATCATGACCTCGGGCCAATGCACCATCGGCGCTGCGATGAACCGCAGCACGTGCCCGCCGAGGTCGAGCTCGTCGCCCTCCTTGACGACAATTCGGCGATCCTCATAAGCCACGCCGTAAAACCGCTCCATCATCTCGAACGCTTTCGCCGATGCAACGATTTGCGCATCCTGATAGGCGTCCATGAACCGCGTGATGTTCGCCGAATGGTCAGGCTCCATGTGCTGCACGACGAGGTAATCCGGCGCGCGGCCGTCGGTCGCGCCTGCCAAATGGCCAAGCCACTCTGCGCCGAAACGCGCGTCAACCGAGTCCATCACGGCAATCTTCTCGCCCATGACGACATATGAGTTGTAAGCCATGCCGTTCGGAACGACATACTGCCCTTCGAACAAGTCGAGTTCATGATCGTTCACGCCGATGTAAACGATGCCGTCAGCCACGTCCATGATGCGCTCCTTTTCGATCACGCCAATTCAAGCAGCTCCGCAAACGACCGGCAAACGCGGTCTGGGCGAGCCGCGAGAAGCTCCTCCTCCGAAAACATGCCCCACGTCACAGCCGCCGTCGAACAGCCGGCGGCATTGCCGGCCTGGATGTCAAACGGGCTGTCGCCGACATACCAGCAATCGCCCGCCGCCAAGCCCAGCGCCTCAAGGCCGCGCAAGACCGGCTCAGGTTCGGGCTTGTAATGCTCGCAATCATCCGCGCCGATGCAGCAACCGAGGTAAGGCGCAAGCCCGGTAATCTCCAATCCGCGCCAAGCGAGCGCATGCATCTTAGACGTCACGACGCCCAACGCCAGCCCGCGCGCCGTCAACTCCTCAAGCGCCTCACGCGCGCCGGGAAACGCCCGCACCGCCTCGTCATGATGAGCATGGTTGTGCTCGCGATAAACGCGCAGAATCTCAGCCTGCTGCCCCTCGTCTGGCGTAAAGTCTCCCATCTGCACGACGAGCGGCTGCCCCACCTTGCGCATCAGCACCTCGTCGGGAATGACCCGGCCGAGCACCTCGCGCGTGCTATGCCTCATGCTTGCCAAAATGAGGTCGTGCGTGTCGACGAGCGTGCCGTCGTTATCGAATAGAATGCCTTTCATGCAGGATATTATCCCACGTCCGAAAGCGCTTGACAGCGCACGCCTGATGAAATATCTTATGAACGATTGTTCATATGTTTCATCGTTTGATTGAAGGGGCGAGCATGACCGACAAGAAAGAACAGCTCGACGAGACGATGCCCGACGAGGAAATCCTTTACGACCTCGCGGACCTTTTCAAGGTGTTCTCGGACACGACGCGCATCAAGATTCTCTACTCGCTCATGCCAGGCGAGCGCTGCGTAGCCGAGATAGCCGAGGCCATCGGCGCGACGCAAAGCGCCGTGTCGCACCAGCTGCGCATCTTGAAAACGTCGCGTCTCGTGAAATTTCAGCGCGATGGCAAGAACGTCCTCTATTCCCTGGCCGACGACCACGTCTACACGGTGCTCGCCCAGGGCATGAACCACATTTGTGAATGACGGCCTCCTGTGGCGGCGCATCTGGCTTTCAGAACCCGCGCGCCCTCGCACACAGCGCATCAGGCTGCTTTGCTCAGGCGCGCGGAACCTTCAAGCCAGCTGCACTCGCCACAGAAACCCTGTTACATCCATTGTTGAAAGGAATTTGACATGAAAAAGACCTACAAGCTCGACGGCGAGATCTGCGGGAATTGCGCCGCGAAAATCCAGGACCAGGTCCTGAAGCTCGACGGCGTGAACGACGCCAAGGTGAACTTCATGCTGCTGAAGTTCACGCTCGACGCCGACGACGAGCAATTCGACGGGCTGCTCGACGAATCTCTGCGCATCTTCGACAAGATCGAGCCCGACTGCAAAGTGCTCGTGTAAGGAACCGACAAAACCATGACCAAAAAGCAACGCAAGCAACTCGCGCGGGCGCTCGTGGCACTCGCGCTCTTCATCGTCGCGGAATTCTTGCCCTGCGAAGCCTGGTTCGGGGAAAACGCGCTCTGGGCGGAATTCGTCGCGTTCCTCGTGCCCTACCTCATCGCCGGATGGGACGTCCTCCTGAAAGCCGGACGCAGCATCGCGAAGGGGCACGCGCTTGACGAGAACTTCCTCATGGCGGTCGCGTCGCTCGGCGCGTTCGCGCTCGTGCTGTTCCCCAACACCGAGCCGCACATGGCCGAAGGCGCCGCCGTCATGATCTTCTTCCAGGTCGGCGAATGGTTCGAGAGCTACGCAGTCGGCCGCTCGCGCAAGTCGATCGCCGCCATGATGGACATCGCCCCCGATTTCGCGAGCGTGTTGCGCGAGGGCGAGCTCGCGAAAGTCGATCCCGACGAAGTGGCAATCGGCGAGTGCATCGTCGTGAAACCGGGCGAGCGCATACCCCTCGACGGCGTGATCGAAGACGGCGCATCGCAGCTCGACACCGCCGCCCTCACCGGCGAGGCGGTTCCGCGCGTCGTCGAGCCCGGCGCAGAAGTCCAATCGGGCTGCATCAACCTGACCGGTGCGCTAACGATTCGCGTGACGAAGCCGTTCGCGGAGTCGACTGTCACGCGCATCCTCGAACTCGTCGAGAACGCTTCCGAGAAGAAAGCTCGCACCGAGAGCTTCATCACGCGATTCGCGCGTTACTACACTCCCATCGTGGTCGGCGCGGCGGTCCTGCTCGCCATCGTGCCGCCGCTCCTGCTCGGCCAAAGCTGGGCGAGCTGGATCGAGCGCGGCCTCATCTTCCTCGTCGTGAGCTGCCCTTGCGCGCTCGTCATCAGCGTGCCGCTGTCGTTCTTCGGCGGCATCGGCGGCGCCTCGCGCCAGGGCATCCTCGTGAAGGGCGGCAACTACCTCGAAGCGCTCGCGCATGTCGAAACCGTCGCGTTCGACAAAACAGGCACTCTCACGAACGGCACGTTCAACGTGGTCGCCATCCACACGCAGGCCGACGTGGACCCCGACCTCGTGCTGTCGATGGCGGCGCACGCCGAGGCCTATTCGAACCACCCCATCGCGCTTTCCGTGCGCAAAGCCTATGCGGGCGAGATCAACCCCGAACAAGTGCGTGACGTGCGCGAGCAAAGCGGCCACGGCGTGCGCGCGGTCGTGAACGAGCACGTGGTGGTCATCGGAAACGACAAGATGCTCGACACCGAGGGCATCGAGAACCTCGCCCATGAATGCGATCTCGTCGGCACCGTGCTGCATGTGTCGCTCGACGGCGACTACATCGGGCACATCGTCATCGCCGATGTGATGAAGGAAGACGCCGCCGACGCCATCGCCGCGCTCCATGCAGCCGGCGTGAAGCGCACCGTCATGCTGACCGGCGACCGCGAAGACGTCGCGGCAGCCGTCGCCCGCGAAGCCGGCGTCGACGAGTTCCGCGCCCAATTGCTGCCGCAAGACAAGGTCGCAGCCATCGAGGCGCTGCTTGACGGAACGTTCGTCGGCGACGGCATCAACGACGCGCCGGTCCTCATGCGCGCCGACGTCGGCATCGCGATGGGCGCGCTCGGGTCCGACGCCGCCATCGAAGCCGCCGACGTCGTACTCATGGACGACCGTCCGAGCAAGATCGCAAAAGCAATCCGCATCGCCCGGAAGACGATGCGGATCGTGTGGCAGAACATTATCTTCGCGCTTGGCGTGAAGTTCCTCGTCCTAGGCTTGGCCGCCTTTGGCCTCGCCACCATGTGGCTCGCCGTCTTCGCCGACGTTGGCGTCGCCTGCCTGGCCATCCTCAACGCCATGCGCGCCCTGCGCGTCCGCGCTTGAGACAGCGTCGTAATCGAACGTAAACCCTTCCGGCGCAACCGTCGGCTGAACCTCAGGTTCGGCCGACGGCTCAACATCGTTCACGGCCGCAGCTTCCGCCTCGGCAATCTCCTCAGGCGACAAGATAAACCCGGCGCCAACTGTGATCGGCTCGCCGTAATCAATCTCCGGCATCTCCTCTTCCGGCTCAGGCGACGTCACCGGAACAGGAGCCGGCACGGGAGCCTGAACGGGCTGCTGCTGCGGAGCCGCCTTTGGCTGAGCTTGCTGCTGCCGCGCTTGCCTTTCCGCAAACAGCTCGAACGGCATCGGGTCGTCCTGGCCGCCCCAGTGCGGAACGTCAAACTGCATCGTCCAATACCCCATCGCGCGAATGATGAGCATCTGGATGAACACGCTCGCGATCAGGGCGAGGAACGAGCCGATCAGAATCGCGAAGAACCCGACGATCCCCGCCGCGCCGATGAACTGGAGCAACATCTGCAAAGACTGCGTCTGCGACATGTACTGAATTTGAGACGGGCTCACGAAGTAACCCGCGTTCACAAGCGCGGCAACGCCCGCAGAGACCACGATGCCCGCCAAGATGAGGAACACGACCGTCAAGACGATTCCGAAAATGAACCCGAACAGCAAGTCCATGCCGAAAATCTTCAAGACGCCGCGCGTGTCATGGCGCAGCATCTTCCAAATCTTGTTGAACTGGAAACCGGAAGACAGGCGGTCGTAAATGGAAATGCGCATGTTGCCGATCCACGCGAGCACGGACATCACGATCACGCCGACGAACCCAACCCAATAAAGCACGCCGCCAAAGCCGACGAGCAGCGGATTGCTGACCGACTGGCGCCCGAAGAACGAGTAGCTGAACCCGAACCCCTGCCAATAATTCCCAAGCCACATCACGATGTAGGGAATCAGCATGAACACGAACGAGAGCACCAAAACGAACCAGCCGCGACGCCAGAACTTACCGTCGCCGTTATCGAAAATCTTCGCCGGCATCGGCTCATGCGTGCCCCACGCGATCTCGCGCGCCCACCCGTAAAGATAAGCGAACGTGACAATTTGCCCGAAGATCGGAATGAAGTTCAGCAACGCCAACAGGCAAAGCTTGCCAAACCACCCCGGCGAATTCTTGATGTCGCCCCATGCCGACTTGAAATACTGCATCTCCATGACAAACTCCTTCACGAGCGCACTCTACCGAACGTTATGCAGATTATCACTCAAAAGAACGGGAACAGCGCAACAACGTTGCCGTTCTGATAAACACCAACTAGCAATACCCTCGCCGGGACGCGCCATCGCCGACTCGAAACCATTCTCGTAGGGACGGGCTATTGCCCGCCCGAAAAAA